>Ga0255336_100053_pt1 | contig 284985 bp, 267 predicted proteins | sample MeOH1_35cm_T3_17_FD_189102 | JGI IMG/M metagenome (GOLD analysis project Ga0255336, IMG submission 189102) | Sandy soil microbial communities from University of British Columbia, Vancouver, Canada - MeOH1_35cm_T3_179 | ecosystem: Engineered > Artificial ecosystem > Sand microcosm > Unclassified... | reverse complement strand
GTCCATCCGCGCCATCTGGTTTTCCACGTCCTGCTCGCTGTACTTGCCGCCGCTCTCGTCGGCCAGCTTCTTCGCCAACGTCTGTTCCTTGGCCTTGCTGTCCTCATGCAACTGCCGGTTGTACCGATCCGCATTCGACGCAGCAAAAGCACCTGCACCACCCCCTACAGCCGCTCCCGCCGCCCCCGCCACCAGATTCGACACAACCTGCCCGAGCATCCTGTCAGCCGTCGCATTGCCAGTCGGATCCCCATTGGCAATCGAATTACTCAACTCATTCAACCTCGGCGCGAGTCCAGCCGAAACCCCCGCACCTGCCGCCCCGCCGAGCGCGCTGCCAAAGTTGCCACCACCCAGCCCGCCAAGCACCGCGCCCGCCACAATGTGCATACCGACGCGATCCGCGCCCCCTTCTCCCCAGTCCGCCGCATCCTGCCCGTATTGCGCCGCCGTGCCGGTTTCACCGAGCGCGTTCGCCGCCTTCGCTCCATCAAGCGCCGCTTTCTGCTTGTAGTCCGCGTACGTGCCGATGTCCTTCGCCACCGCTTCCCCTGCCGCATTGGCCGCGTTCATCACATCAGCCTGATTGCCAAGCACCGTGTTCACGTCAGGCAGCTTCGACACCGTACCGTTCAGGTTCGACGTATCCCGGTTCAGGCTCGCCACTTCCTGCTTCTGATTCGCGGAATCGGTAATGGTAATCGTGCCCGCGCTCACGCCGCTCTTCGTCGTCGCACTGGAACTGCCGCTTGCCGACTGACCCAGCATCGGCATGACGCCCTGCGTGCCCGCACTGAAGCCGCTTGTCGACGCGCTGTAGTCCGAATGATTCTGCATGTCCGAGTACGTCAGCGTACCCGTGGCAAGGGTGTTCTTCGACGGGTCCGCATCGCTGGCAATGTACGCGCCCTTCAGATCCGTATTGCCTTTCACGTTCACATCAAAACCACCGGAGCCTGCCTGAATCCCGGCCTGCCCGTTCACTGCGGCATAGTTGCCGTTCGCGCTGCCGTGCTGGCTGCTGAAGGTCGCGCCGCCCCCGCCCTGGCTGATGCTGAAACCACCGCCCGAGCTTTGCTGATGCGCGCTACTCACCGTCGTATCCTGCACCGAGGCAATGTTCAGGTTCCCGCCCACATCCGCAGCAACGTGATTGCCCTTTACATTCGAGCCGACGATGTTCGTATCGCCGCCGGAACTGATCGATACGTTGTTGGCCGCGCTCACATGCGTGTTGTTCTGCATCGCCGCATCCGAATTCGCATCGCCGTGCGCCTTGCTCATCGACGCCGACACACCAAAACCTTTGGTGCCGTACGAAACGCCCACGCTCGCACTGCTCGATTCGTTGGTGCTGCGCGTCGAATCGGTGTTCGTCGTGTTCAGGAGATTCACATCGTTCTTCGCGCTCAGCATGACATCGTTGCCACTGACACTCGAACCGGCGACCGTCACGTTGCCATTATTCGACGACGCTGCCCCATCACCGCCACCGCTCGCGGTGAATGATGCCATGCTACCGGCCTTGACGGTCGAGCCGGTCTGCGTGGTCTGGTCTTCCGTGAAAGTGTTCTTCGTCCTGCTCGTGCCGTAGCTCAACTGCACGCTGATATCCGGAGCGCCGCCACCCACCAGCGACCCGACCGCGCTGCCGGCGTTGCCGACCGCGGCAATCGTGTGCAGGGCCTTGGCCCGTCCATCCTGACTGCTACCCGCCGCCTGCGACTGCTGGATCGCGTTATTGATCGCATCCCCCACACTGCCGCCCAGCCCAAGCGTGAAGCCGCTCGTCTTCGTCTCCTGCGTCTCGTCATGGTGATTCGTACCCGTCGCCGCGTCGATCGTGACGCTCGCCGCCTTGCCTGTCACATCCCGCGCCGCGATCACATCGCTGCCCGTGATATGCAAACCGTTGTCCGCCGTCATCGTCACGCTGCCGTCCGTGCTGCCCACCAGACTGCCGTTCTGCGTGACCGAGTTATCGTTCGTCGTTTCCTTCCGGTCGCTCGTGCCGTACGAAATGCCGGCACCGCCCGTGCCGCCCAGACCCGACTTCTGTTCCTGGTGAAAACGGCTGCTCTGACTGGTGTCCTGCGTCGTCGTCACCGTCAGATCATGCCCGGCCGACAGCGACATGTCGTTCGTCGAGGCGACTGTCGAGCCCGCAATCGTCAGATCGTGACCGGCATTCGCACTCACCGTATCACCCGAGACCGTCGAGCCAACGGAGATCACCTGATGCGACGATGTCTGGTCAGTCGTCTTGTCGCTCGACATGAAGCCCGAGTGTTCATTGTGCGACCAGCTCTGCGAGTCGTGCGTTTCGGTCACCGCGCCGATCGTCACATTGCCGGTCGCCGCCAGCGTGGCGGCGCCTCCGCTCACGCTACCGTCTGCGGCACTCGCCCCGGTGGTCGCGCTCGACCCCAGCACCGTGAGATTGCCTGCGCCGATAGGCGCGTCCGCCGCCGCGACGAGGCCATGCTCCGACAGCAGCGCAGCCGCCGCTGCCGTCTGCCCGGCCCCGAGCGTCAGATCTCTGGCGGCGTTCAGGTTGCTACCCTGCGCCGTCTCGTCGTAGCTCGAACCGGTGTGCTTCGACTGCGGGCCGCCGAGCGATTGCTCGTTGTGCGAACGCGTGTCGGTCGCGGCGGTCAGCGTCAGATTGTTGGCGGCAATCATCGCTGCATCGCCACCCGTCCTGACGGTCGCATTGGTGAGCGTCGTATTGCCGCCCGACACCGTGGTCAGGTTGCCGCCCGTCGTGATCGTGCTGCCGACGTTCTGTGTCGTGGTGGTATGCCCGCCGTTGAGCCCGTCGTTAGTACCCGCATCCTGCGTCGCGCCAAGCGTCGTCGTGCCGACGTTGATATTGCGGCCCGCGCCCACAAAGGCACTGTTGCCCGACTCGATGGCGGCGCCGGCGAGATTCACATCGCGCTGCGCCAGCACCACCGCATTCTCCGACGCCGAAATCGTGCCGGTGGCCAGTATGTTTTGCGAAGAAGCGCTGGACGTGAAACCGGCCTGTTGCAGTGTGTTCGACACACTCGCGGTCGCCGTTTCGTTGATCACATCACGCCCGGCCTGAACCACCGTCTGCACCCCGCCGATGCGCCCGCTCGTGTTGCGCACGTCCTGCACGGCCGACACCACCGTCGTGCCGCCGCTGCCGATCACACCGCTATTGACGATGTTGTTGCCGAGCACCGCAGTGGCCATGTTCCCCACAATATGACCGCTGTTGCTCACGTCGCCGGTCGCATTCAGGCTCACCGCGTTACCGGCGACCAGCGCGCCGCTGTCCTGCAGATCGACCGTGTTGGCCTGTGCCAGATACAGCTTCGGCACGAGCACGGTCTGCTGGGTGCCGTCGGGCAGCGTCACGGTCTGCGACACGAGCCACACCAGGTCGGTCGTCAGCTGCTTCATCTGCGCGTCGGTCAGGCCGATGCCCGGCGTGAGTCCGAACGACTTCGCATACGTGACACCGCTGTTCATCAGCGCCGTGTACTCATCCAGATTGTCCGAATAGCCGGCGAGGAACGTTCGGCCGGTCAACTGCGTGACCTGGTTCATCACGAGTTGCTGCTCATAAGCCCCGTCGCCGAGGCGTTTCTCCGTGGTCTGCGGGTTCAGTCCCAGCGCGCCCAGCAGATAGTCGCTGGAGATGAATTTCGTGTAAGTCGTCAGGCGTGGATCGGTTGCGACCAGATACGTCGCCCCTGGCGCGGTCTGATACGTGTACAGGCTGTTCACCGGCAGCTTCAGGTTCGGGATGCCGCCTGCCGCGCCACCGAGTGTCTGTGGGCGTACGGTGAGGCCGCTCACGCCTGTGGCAATGTTCGCGCTCGCCGTCTGGCCAGTCACGCCGCCTGCCGTGCCCGCGTCCGCGGCCTGTCCGTTCACGCCGCCGAGTTGCGTGCCCGTCGCGTTGCCGCCCGTCACGCCGGAACCCACGACTGTCTGGCCGACCCGGTTCACACGGGCGACGCTGATGGTCTGGCCGCTCGTCTGCACCGCGCCGTTGGCGGTCGCAATCGCGGGCAGCGCCGCGACCGTGGTCGTGCTCTGCGTGATGCCGTCTTCGACGATCTTCGTGTCGTCACTGCCGCCGGTCTTCTGATGCCAGTAATAGGTGGACTGTGTGTCGGCGGTCACGGTCTGCTGCAGCACCGTGCCTGAGTCGTTCACGCTGCCGCCCACGGCGCGGCGAATGAGATTCCCGCCCGCGGTCATGGTCGACGATTGGTTGTTGATCGCGCCACCGTCCGAATTGATCCGGATCGAACCCTGCGCCTGCAGAAGCGCGGGCGTGCCGGCGCTCAGCAGCTGGTCAGTCGATGTGGTGCTGGTCGATACGCGCGTCATCTCGACGTAGTCGTGATTGTCCGAACCGAGATCGGTGCGCACGGTCACGTTGTCGGGCCGGATGTTCGTGGCGGGGTTGTAGTCCGGCCACAGCGTGATCGTGTAGGTGCTGCCGTTGTCGGTGATGCCGTTGTAGTACTGGGTTGCGTTGTTCGTGATGGTGCGCGTCTGCGAGACATGCTGCTGGCTGCAGAAATCGTGGGTGTTGCAGACCTCGACCAGCGGGGTCGAGGTACTGATATACGTATCGGTCAGCGGCTGCGTAAACGACAATGTCTGCGCGTTGGCATCGAGGCTGGCCACCTGCGATTTCGGGACCGTGACCGTGATCGGATGCATCAGCGCACCGATGGTCGCCGTGCCAATCGCTCCGCCCCGCCAGTTCCACTGCGGATAGACCGAACTGTCGTAAAAGCCGAGGTCATCACCGGAGAGGCCTCCGGTCCACAGCGTCAGCGTGTTCGTCCCGGTGTTCTGCGGCGTGCCCGCCTGCGTCTGAACCCCCGTGCGCAGGTTGTTGACCGTGTGAGCGGCGATATCCACGTCACCCACCGCCTCGATTGTCGCGGCGCTGTTCGTGAGCGTCCCCGTCTGGTTCGCGAGCATGCCCGAGCCGTCGCGCGCGCCATCCTTCGCGATCGCGAGACTGCCGCCGCTATAGATCAGCGCGCCGTCCGAATTCGTGACCGAGTTCGACGCATAGATGTTCAGACTCTGAGCGGCCGCAATCGCCGCGGCCGCGCCGGTATTCTGCACGTCCGCCGCGTTGACCTGCACGGTGTTGCCGATCAGCGTGCCGGTGTTCGCGAGCGTCGCACTGCGGGTCGTGACCGAATCGCCCTCGATCCTTCCGGCATTGGTGAGCGTGCCCGTCGCATTGACCGTGGTCGACGCCGAGTTGATGTCCGCGCCGGCCGCATTGACCACGTTCGCGCCGCTTGCGCTCAACGCACCGCTCGCCGCGAGCGTGCCGGCGTTCGTCAGCGTGCCGGTGGCCGACACCGTCATGTTGCCGTCCGCACGCAGGCTGTTCGACGCGCCGTTGGTGTAGTCGCCCGTGACGGCGAGCCCCAGATTCCGGCCGGCCGTCATGGTGCCATCGCCGCTGACCATGCCGCTAGCCGTGATGTCGCGATTTGCCCTGAGCGCGCCCGCCGAATTCGCGAGCGACGCCACCCGCACCGACACGTCCTGGCCACCTTCGAGGCGGCCACTGTCGTTGATCACGCTCGCACCGGACTGATTGAGGTTCAGCGCCGTACCGCCGTAGATCGTCCCGCCCGAATTGTTCACCCGGTTCGTGACGTTCAGGCTGGCCACACGCGCGGCAACAAATTTTGCGTTGGCGGTGTTGGTGAGCGTCTGCGCGCCGAGCGTCACGTCGCCATTGCCGCCCATCGTGCCGGCGCTGTTGGTGATGCCGGTCGCAGCCGTAATGGTGGTCGCGCCGCTGCCGCTATTCGTGAGCTTGCCCGAGGTGTTGTCGATGGACGAGGCCGACACGGTGGCGGTCCCGGAATTGCCGGACGCGCCGTTCACCGAAATCGTCCCGCTCGTATTCGAAAGCGCCCCGCCTGCGTTCACCGACAGATTGCCATCGGTCTGCACGGACCCTTGAGTGTTGTCGAACGCGCCCTGGGTGGTCGCCGTCAGGCCGGCTTTACCGTACAGCGTGCCGCCGCGGTTCGTCAGGCTCGTGTTCGCATCGACCTGTGCCGAGCCCTGGGCGGACACGGCGCCGTTCGAATTATCGAGACTGGCCGAGCGGGCGATGAGTGCGCCGTTGGCCGCGATCTGCCCGGCCACATCCGACAGCGCGCCAGGCGTCGTCACATTCAGCGTGCCGGTGCCGGCGTGCTGGATCGAACCGGCGTCGTTCGTGATCGACTGGCCTGACACGGTCAGGTTGGTCGCATTGGTGGCAAGCGTGCCGCCGGTGTTGTCGAGCGTGCCGCCGGCCGAAAGCGTCTGGTCCGCGCTGCCGTACTGGGTGAGGCGGCCGCCGCGATTGCTCAGGTTGCCGCTGCTGGACAGCGCCAGCGTGTCGCCTTCGATCGTGCCGTTCGAGTTGTCGACGGACGCGCCGCTCACGGTCGTAGCCGCACCTGAAAGCGTGCCGTTCCGGTTGTCGACGACGCCAATGCCTGACGCGACCAGCGCGCCGCCGGCGACGATGCTGCCCGCGTGGTTATCGAGCGTCTGCGCCCGCACGGTCGCATCACCCTTCGCGCTCAGACTGCCCTGATTCGATACGGCCGCGCCGGTCACGTCGAGCGTGCCATTGGTCACCAGCTTGCCTGCGCTGTTCGACAGATTTCCCGTGGTAGTCACGGCCAGCGTGCCGCTACCCGCGTGCTGGATCGAACCGGCATCGTTCGTAAGCGATTGCGCCGAGACGTCGAGGTCCGTCGCGTTCGATGCAATCGAACCCCCGGTGTTGTCGAATGCGCCACCTGCGAAAATGCGCTGCGCCGCATTGCCGGACTGGCTGATATGGCCGCCGCGATTGGTCAGGTTGCCGCTACTGGACAGCGTCAGCGTATTGCCTTCGACCGTGCCGCTGGAATTGTCGACCGACGCGCCGCTCACGGTCGTCGCCGTTCCTGAGAGCGTACCGTCGCGGTTATTGAGCGCGCCCGTGCTGCTCGCGCTGAGATTGCCGCCCGCCGTGACGCTGCCCGCATGATTGTCGATCGACTGGGCGTGAAGCGATGCGTCGCCTAGCGCGTTGAACTGCCCCTGGTTCGCAATCGATCCGACCGACACGCCGAGCGCGCCGTTGCTGCCGATCACGCCGCCTGCCGCGCCCGTTGCAGTGATACCCGGCGCATTGACCAGCGCGCCGGTCGCCGTGACGCTCTGAGCGCCGTTGCCGAGCATCACCACGCGCCCTGCGGTATTGTCGATCGAGGCCGCGCCAAGCGTCTGGTTTCCGGAAGACTGGATGATGCCCTGACGGTTGTTCAACGCACCGCCGGTACCGATGTTCAGCGTCGACTGCGAGATGATCTGGCCGCCCTGATTCGACAGCGCGCCCGCCGCAACCGTTTGCGCACCGGCGGAGGAAAGCGCGCCGTTATCGTTCGTCAGCGTCCCCCGCGCGGTGGCATTGATCGCACCGCCCGCAGCGACGCTCGCGCCCGCGAGACTCATGTCGCCAATGCTGGCCAGCAACGTGAGGTTGCCGTTGGCTGAAGTCTGGCTACCGCCGAGGCTCAGCGCCGCGCCGGTCAGCGTCGCATTGCCGCCTGCGGCAGTGTGTCCCGTCGCACCCAGCGCGCCCGAAGTCGCGACCGTCAGATCGCCTGCATGACCGATCGACCCGTCGCCGTTGATGCCCGCGCCGAGCGTGCCGCTCGAACTGAGGCTCGCAGCGCTGATGTTCGTGTTCTGCTGCGCGGCGAGCGTGCCGGTGTTGGACAGCGCGCCCGACGTATTGACCGCCGCTGACTGCTGCGCGTATGTCGAGCCGCTGTTCTGGATACTGGCCGCCGTGGCGGCGAGATTGCCGCTTGCCGTGGTCTTGCCGGCAAGCACGAGCTGGCCGTTCGATTGCAGCGTCAGGTCGCCCGCCTGCGCGGCGAGCACGCCTGCATTCGAGACGCCCACGCCGTACTCGTTGCTCGCCAGAAAAATCCTGTTCGCATACATGCCGCCCAACTGGCTCACGTCGATCGAAACGGCCGGCAATGATCCGCTGCCCGCAATAGGCGTGGCAGCCAGCGTATCGTGATCGACGTGATTCGCGCCGGCGACGACATTCAGCGTGTTGCCGTAGATCGCCGCGTTCGCCGCTACGGCTCGCGCAATCAGGTCCACCTGGTCGACGTTCGATGCGTTCAGCCCCGCGCCCTGGACCGTGATCCGCCCCGCCGTGACATCGAAACCGGTCAGGGCGCCGTTCCCGCCATAGGTCGGATTGCCGGTGGTGAGAATCGCCCGCGAGGTGTTGATAAAACCGCCGCCGTCCAGAATCAGACCGGACGAATTTGCAATCACCACCTCCGCGCGCCGGCCCGCCACCTCGACGTACCCGCGCAATTGCGAGGGATTATTGCTGTTGACCTGATTGACGATGATCGACGCGGACTGCCCCGGCAGGTAGTTAGGATTACCGTTGATATAGCCTGCCTGCTGCGTATTCACGATCGTCGGTGAATTGTTCAGGATCGCGCCGGGGCGTTGGACGTCGAACTGGCCGTACGTGTTGACCGAAACGCCGGCAGCGGACGGCCGGTTCACGTTCACCTGGGGAATCCCGCTCTGCGTCTGGATCACCGACGGCGCGTGCGCGCCGCCCGGCACGATCTGCGCGTGCGCCTCGGGCGTGGAGATGACGAGCGCGCCGGCGAGCGTCATCGCGCCAAGCGCGGCATGACGCAGCGCCAAGCACGAAAGCGACCGGCGCAACACCGTCTGGCGCGCGGCCTGCCGCGCCGATCCGGTTTCTCCCGATACTGTGTTACCTGCCGCCGTGGCGGTTTCCGATACCGCGACCAGCATGCCCCGAAGCCGCCTGAAGATCAGCCTGTAGGTCTTTTTATTCATTATGGGTATTGTTACGACGAAACTGAAACTTTTCGTAACATACACCAGAGTCAGTCCATTTATATCAAGGACTGGTAAAAAAATCGCCAGTTATGAACAATGTTAACTGAATATTGACACTCCTGACCCAAATCGCATCGGGCTCGCCAATGCAGGGCCTACACCGTATAGCGCACCGGCAAAGCCGTCGAATATTTGATCTGCTCCATCGCGAAGCTCGAACTCACGTCGTATAGCGGCACGGCCGCGATCAGCAGCTTGTAGACGCGGTCGTAGTCGTCGATATCGGACACCACCACGCGCAGCAGGTAATCGGTTTCGCCGCTCATCCGGTACACCTCCACGACTTCCGGAATGTCCCGCACCGCACGCGTGAACGTCTGCGCCCATTCCTCCGTGTGCTGATTGGTGCGCACCGCGACGAACACGGTCGTGCCCACGCCGAGCTTGCGCGCGTCGCAAAGCGCGACCTGCGCGCGGATCACGCCCGCCTCTTTCAGACGCTGCAGCCGCTTCCAGCAAGGCGTTTGCGACAGGTTCACGCGTTGCGCCAGCTCGGCGATCGGCATGGTCGCGTCCGCTTGCAGCAACTCCAGCAGCTTCCGGTCGATGATATCCATTCCCATCCTGACACCCCCATAGGAAATTATTCTACTTTTCCGATTCCAGGGGGAATTATATGGAAACTCTTTCTCTGGGCAAACCGGTATAAATATCGCTATCCGAAAATAACCGACAAGCAGCCCCGGCGACCGCCCAACGACCATGAGCCAAGACTTTCACACAGCGTCACCGACGCGTTTCCCAGTCCAACAGTCGCAGTCCGCCAGAGCGCCTCAGACCGCCTCGCGCGATCGGGCCGACATGCTGTTGTACGGCGCGCGCAACGCGCCCCTCGCGCGCCTGTGCGATGCCCTGGATGCGATGTTCGAAGCCTGCGGGCCATCTCCGGAACCGTCTGAGTCAGCCTTCTTCGCGCGCAGCATGCGCATTGCGCTCGCGGACGCGGCGGCGAATCCCGACCTGCTCACGGCAGCGCAGCGCGAAGGCTCGGCGGAGAAGTACCGGCGTCATCTGCTGGCTGCGGACCCGTACGGCCGCTATGCGATCGCCGCGCTGGTGTGGCTGCCGCAGCAGGCAAGCCCCGTGCACGCGCATCACACATGGTGCGGCTACGCGGTGATGGAAGGCACGCTGAGCGAAACGGTATTCGAGTGGAACGGCGCACGGCACTGCGCGAGCGCCACGCGCACACAAGCACGCAATCGGGGCGCCGTGTCGTTCGTGCGAGGCGGCCGTGGCGGGATTCATCAACTGGGCAATCGCAGCGACGAGCCTGCCGTCTCGCTGCATATTTACGGCGTCGCGGGTGCGCAGATCGCGACGCACGTCAACGACGTGGTGCGCGTTGCCGACTGTGGTCACGACGCCCGCAGCTAGGTCTTCCCGCCCGCCTCGCCGGCTGTAGGAATCTGCGGTGGAACCGGCGCTGTCTGCCCGGTCGGCGGCGGCGCCGGCCGTGGTTCGTGCGACACGTCGCGCGCCACCGCAAGCGGCGGATGCACGGCCCGCGCCGCCGATGCGGACGCCGACGTCCCCGGCTGACTCTCGGCATGTCCACGCGGGCCCAACCCCGACATCTCGTCGTCCTGCAAAGGCTGCCCTTCGCTATCCTTCGACGACGTATACACGCGCATCTGCGGCACCGGAATCTCGATGCCCGCTTCGTCCATCTTGCGCTTGAGACGCAGATTGAACGCGCGCGCCACGCTCCATTGCTGCAGCGGCCGCGTCTTGATCTGTCCTTTCACGACCATCCAGTTCGGATCGAAACGGTCCAGTCCCCACACCTCGATCGGTCCGAGCATCTCGCGCCGGTAACGGAAATCGGCCATCAGATCGGCGCCGACCTCACGGATCAACTGCGTGATCTCATCGACGTCGGTAGAGAACGACATGCGCACCTCGAACACCGCATACGCGAAATCGCGCGACAGGTTCTTGACGATCTTGATCTGCGAGAACGGAATCGCGTGAATCGCGCCTTGCCCGTCGCGCAGCCGCACTGTGCGGATCGACAGATGCTCGACCGTGCCCGCGTGGCCGCCGTCCACGTCGATCCAGTCGCCCACCGAAATCGTGTCTTCGATGATGATGAACAGCCCCGTGATCAGGTCGGTCACGAGCGACTGGGCGCCGAAGCCGATCGCGAGGCCGATCACGCCGGCGCCCGCCAGCAGCGGCGTGACATTGATGCCGAGATTGGCCGCCGTCACGATGCCGGCGATGGTCATGATCGTGACGAGCAGCACGTTGCGCAACAGCGGCAGCATGGTGCGGGCGCGCATGCTCGGCACGCGCGACTTGTTGCGCGGCCCCCCCGGATTGAGCGCTTCCGTGATCGCGGTATCGACCAGAATCCACAGCAGCCACGCAATGAACACGGTGGCGATGATCGCCGTCACCGCATGCGCGATGCCGCGCGCCGCCACGTTTTCTTCGACCACCGCAGCCAGCGAGACGCCCCACAAACGCGCCGCGAGTTCAAAGAAAAACAACCAGACAAACAGCGTGACCAGCGTGCCGAAAAAACGCAGCAGGCGCGTCAGATACGGCGAGCGGCGCCGCGTGCGCGCGCTGCGCGGACGCGTCAGGCGCAACACGATGGCCGACACGAAAAAGGCCAGCACCAGCAGCAGCGCGGTCACCACCGAGATCTGCAGCACGTTTTCGTTCGAACCCGAGCCGCCGAGCGTGGCAACCACCGACGCGGTGGCGAGCACCAGCACGGGCACGTGCCACAGCGCGGCGAGCACGTCGAAGGCGTCGGTCGCGGCCTTGTGGGTGGTGCGCTGCTCGTAGGGCCGGTTGCGGATCAGGTGCGCGACCGGACGGCGAAACGCGAGCGCGAAGTAGCCGGTGAGGACGGCGGCCGTCATGTTGGCCGCGGTCGAAATCAATGCGGCGAGATTCGGCCCGAGCTGATGCGCGACGTCGTAATTGACGGCGGCGTCGCCGAGCGCGCCGCACACGCCGACCACGAACAGCACGCGCCGCGCATGATCGATCAGCAGACGCACGGCGATCCGCCGATGCCCCGAGCCTAACAGCGAAAACATGATCAGACAGATCGCCGAGAACACCGCACCCGCAACGATCGCATAGGCAACCACCATGCCGAGCGTGCGGCCGAGCGCGTCGGGCATGGCGCGCACGAACAGCAGCGCGGCGAGAAAGGCGATGATCCACGGCCCGACGCGGCGCAGCGCGAAGATCAGCAACTCGCGCGTGGTGGGGTTCGGATTGAGCCCCATAACGATGCCGAAGCGCCGGTACAACCGGTGCTGCACGTAGATCAGCGCGCCGGCGCACGCGCCCCAGCCCGCCAGCATCGCAATCATCGAGAACACAATGCGGCCGAAGCTCTCGTGCCCCTGCCCCGAAATGATCGTGTAGAGCTCGTTGCCGGCGGCATTGAAGCGTCCGCCCCAATAGCGGACCGGCGTGCGCCCTTGATGCACGTCGGATTCGAACGACGCAATGCCGGACGCGATCGCGCCGAGCAAGCCAGGACTCGGTTGCACGGGCGCGGCCGGCGCGACGTTCTGCGAGACGTCGCGCAGTTTTTTGAGCTGGGCGACGAGCGCGGTGCGTTGCCGGTCGTTGTCGAGCGTGGAGATCACGCTGTCGAGCGAACGCGCCAGCTCCGCCTGACTCGCCGGCGAGGGCGCGGACGCCGCCTCCGCCGCCGATGCGCCTGAAGCAGGAGACGCGGGCGCCGCGGTCACCGTCGCGCTGTTGATCAGACTCTGCAGGGCCGGAATAACCGGCGTGCCGGTGGCCGCGCCGGCTGCAAGCGCATTCGCGGGCATCCCGCCAAGGCACAGGATCAGCGCGGCGCAAAGCGCTGCGGCCCATGCGCCAAGCCGCGCCGCGAGTGGCGGGCGCACGGCGCGGCGCGCGTCGCGCTCGCTACGGCAAGGGGAAAAGTGGAAGGCGGCGTGAGTCGCCGGCTGCCCGCCGTTGAACGGCGCAGCCCCGGACTCACGCCGCAACGGGCATGACTGCATGGCAATCCGTAGGAAAACGGGAGACGCCAGTGTAGCCGCAGTTTCAACCAGAGCAACCTGACATGCGTAACCGAATGTTAGGACGCTTGCGCGGCCTGCCCGCATGGAAGACCGCGCGCGCCCCACTCAGCCTCGTTTCGGGCTCAATAAGCGGCCGTCGCGATCTGACGGACGAAATGGCCTTGCTCCAGTTCATCGACGAAAGCGATTGCGAAATCTTCCGCGGAAATGCGGCTATCGCCCTCGGCGTCGGTCAGCAAAGTGTTGGCGCCCGTGCGGAATTTTCCCGTGCGCTCGCCCGGTGCGATCAGCGCGGCCGGGGCGAAGAAGGTCCAGTCGAGGTCGGTGACGCCGCGGTAGTAAGCGAACGCGTCCCGATGCGCGAGCGCGATCGCCTTGTAGGCATCCGGGAAGCCTTCCGCATCGACTAGTTGCTTGCCCGGCGCCACTTCGAGCGAACCCGCGCCGCCCACCACGACGAGGCGCTTCAGGCCCGCCGCGCGCACGCCTTCGACGAGCGCACGGGTGGCCTTGCAGAGCGCCGCGAGGTCGTCCTGCGGCGGCGCATAGGCGCTCGCCACCAAGTCGTGACCGCGCACCGCCGCGCCCACGCTTGCGGCGTCGAGCAGATCGGCTTGCGCCGCTTTCAGATTCGCCACACCGGCCGGCACGCGCGCCGGATTGCGCGCCAGCGCCGTCACCTGATGCCCGCGGCGAGCGGCTTCCGCGGCAACCCGCGAACCAATCATGCCGGTGGCGCCGAACAACGCGATCTTCAACTGTTTGCTCATTTTCAATGCTCCTTCATTGATATATATGTAACCATATTGATTACATATAACCGGGAAAAAAGAGGGGCATGAGCCCCCGTTCGTCGAGAAGCGCGTGTTTCGATTGACCGGCACGCGCCCCTTTCTTCCTGCTTTCCTGCTGCCTTTTTGCTACCTCACCCGTGCGAGCGTTTCTTGCGTTCGCGCAGCTTTTCGGCGCGCACCACGTCGGCTGTGGCGTCGGCCAGCGTACGCGCGCCGAGCGAAGCCTCCATAGCCTGCTGCGCTTCGTCGATGATGCCGCGCAACACGCCCTGAATGTTGCGCCCGACCATGCACGCCGGATTCGGCTCCTCGCGATGCAATGCGAATAACTGCGCGTCATCCACCGCACGATACACCTCGAGCAGGGAGATGTGTTCAGGCGCCCGTGCCAGCAGCGCCCCGCCGCCCGCTCCCAGTTGCGAAGTGGTGAGGCCCGCTTCCGCCAGCATGGTCAGAAGCCGGCGGATCAGCGCGGGATTCGTGTTCACGCTGCCCGCGATCATTTCCGACGAAAGCGGCACGCCCCCCTGCAACGACAGCAGCGCGAGCACATGCACCGCAAATGCAAACCGGCTACTCGTGTTCACAGTAAACCCGTCCGGCAACGACAATATGTAACCATAGTAATTACATTTAATCCGGCTGTCAAACGGCCATGCGGTCCGGCCGGCATATCACTTGTCCATCTGCTTTTGCGCGTCGCTCGACTCGCCCGAGGACGAAGCCGACGCGTTCGCCGACGACGCCGAGCTCTGCGCCGACCACTCCTGGAGCTTGCGCCCGGCCGATTCGAGGCTCTGGCCGGTGAGCGACGCGGCCTTGCCGAGTTGCGCATTGGTGGCGCTCGCCGCACTCTGCAGATTCGCCTGCGCGGTCGAAGCGAGCGCGCTGGGGTCGATCCTGATCGACGGCGCGGAAGCGGATTCGAGATTCTGCTGCGCGGCGGATTTGGTCGCGTCGACCTGCTGGCCGACGTAGCTGGCCGCCTGATCGAGCTTCTGACCGGCGACCTGGGCCGCGTCGTTGAGCTTGCCGGCGACCTGGCCCGCGGACGCGTCGTTCTTCTGACAGGCGGCGAGGCCGCCGAACACGACGGCCACGAACGCGGCACGGCGCAACAAAGATGAATGGATAGGTAAAGTCATATTTCAGTGTGAGCCGCGTCGAGCGGCTTCCGCATGCGAAAACGCGCCAATGATACGCCGTTGTGCTGCACGCGCTCTTCAGCAAGCTTCCCGGTACGCTCATCGGTGAAGCCTCGAAGCCCGCTCGCCCGAAACCGCGTTATGCGCTCAGGCCCATGTGGGCGTCGAGTTCAGGGACACCGGGCGCGAGCGCCATTCGATCGTATCCATTGCGTGATCCGTCGCGGTTCTGTCAAACGTAGTGGAGTAGACTGCTTGAGCTTATAGGTGCGTCAATGACGCATTCGCTGTGTTCCGTTGATCAATTGGAGGCATACGATGGCGGCAAAGAAAATTCTGTTTCTGACCGGCGACTTCGCCGAGGATTACGAAACGATGGTGCCGTTTCAGGCGCTGCAGGCAGTTGGCCATGTGGTCGACGCAGTCTGCCCGAACAAGAAGGCCGGTGACCGGATCAAGACCGCGATTCACGATTTCGAAGGCGATCAGACCTATACGGAAAAACCCGGCCATCAATTCACGCTCAACGCCACCTTCGAAGACGCCGATCCGCGCCAATACGACGCGCTGGCGATAGCAGGCGGCCGCGCGCCGGAATATCTGCGGCTCAATCCCAAGGTAATCGAAGTCGTGCGGCAATTCGCCGAAGCGGGCAAGCCGATCGCCGCCATCTGTCACGCCGCGCAACTGCTGGCCGCCGCCGACGTGATCCGCGGCAAGCGCATTTCGGCCTACCCGGCCTGCGCGCCCGAAGTGAAAATGGCGGGCGGCGAATACGCCGACATTCCCGTCGACGCCGCGATCACCGACGCCAATTTCGTCACCGCCCCGGCGTGGCCCGCGCATCCCGAGTGGCTGCGCCAATTCCTCGTGCTGCTCGGTACACGCATCGAGCTCTGATCCCTTCTGCCTGATCCATACCGGCGAGCGCCCTGCCCTTGCGGCAACCCGCGCTCGTCAAAACTCATCCCATTTGAGACTAGTCCGATAGTTTGCAACGGAAGCCTTTCCTATAGTCGCCGGCTGACTTGGGAGTGTTTTCAATGGAACTGACCGACTGGATCGTGATTCTCGCCGTCGTGCTGCTGACAATTGCCTTTTTCTGCGGACGCGGGCCGGCCAACTGGTCGAGTGAAAATCGCGCGCGACGTCTGGCCGGCATGCGCATGCTGGTTCAGGCCGCGTGGTCGATGTGGGCGGCGCTGCTGCTCGTCGCGCGCGGCCTTTTTGCACTGAACGGAATACACGGCGTGCGCCCCACGCCCCTCCAGCTCATGGCGGGTATCGCCGTACTCATCGCTTGCGGCTGCTACTGGTCGATTCGCGGCAGGCAGTTGCTCAAACCGCGTCGTCTCTTTACCGCGTCGTAACCGAGCTAAGGCGTACTGATGCCGGGCTTGGCATCGGCGGCATGCGCGGCGGCGCTGCTGCTGCCACTGCTGCTGCCGCTCTTTCGATCACGCTCCTCCAGGGCCGGGCGGGCGTCGCGAGCGGCCTGAACACCGGGCGCCGTCGGCGGCCCTTGCGTACCGGCAGCCAGTTGCGCGATCCGCGCGTCGGCTTCAGGCAGCGACAGATAGAACGTCGTGCCCACGCCTTCTTTCGACTCCGCCCACACGCGCCCGCCGTGCCGCTCCACCACGCGGCGCACGAGCGCGAGGCCGATGCCCTCGCCGGCCGCCACATTGCCGTGCAACCGCTGAAAGGCGTTGAATAGCCGCGGCAAGGCAACCGCCGGAATGCCCAGGCCGTTGTCCCTCACATAGAAGATCCGCAGCGAATGCACGCCCGGCGGCGCCGGCGTCGTACCGATCTCGATCCTGCCCTCCCGTGACGGATCCAGGTAATTCACCGCGTTGCCGATCAGATTCGCGAACACCTGTTCCAGCGCGGTAGGGTCGCCCCATACCGCAGGCAATTCGTGCACGTGGACGTGAGCGCGCCGCGCCCGGATCGAGCCTTGCATCGCATCGATCACGCGCGGCACGATATCGCGCACCTCGACCTTCTGCTGCCGGTACTCCACCCGGCCCACGCGCGACAGCCGCAACAGCGCGTCGATGATGTGCGAGGCGCGCAGCACCGCCGTCTGCAGATAGTGCAGCGCTTCGCCGATATCCTCGTCGACCACCCGTTCGATGCGCTGCCGCGTGCCGGCCGCGAGCGACGACTCGCGCACCGCGACGCGCAGTTCGTCGCACGCGCGAATCAGCTCCTTTGAGAAGCCTTGCAGGTTCACCAGCGGCGCGCGCAGATCGTGCGACACGCTGTAAATGAACATTTCGTTTTCCTGAGTCTGCTGACGCAAGGTCTCGTTGATGCGCGCGAGTTCGCCGGTGCGGCGCGCCAGATCGGCCTGGAAGCGCGCCTGGATGCGCTCGGCTTCGAGCAGGCGGCGGCTCGTCTCGTGCAAGGTCAGATCGAGGCGGGCGATTTCATCGCGTCCCGGACCGATCGGCGCCAGCGGTTCGTTGCCCGCGAGACGCCCGGCGTTATCGGCAAGGAGTGCGAGCCGGCCGCGCACACCGCGCGTGAACAACCAGACGGCCAGCGCGACGAACAGCAACGAGCCGAGCACCGCCGCGACCACCAGGGTTTGCTGCCGCTCGCGCGCGGCGTCGGCGGCATTCGAGCGGAGCGTGTCGAGACGCCGCTCCTCGGCCTGGAATGCGGCGAGCTGCTGACGAAACCGGTCGAGCACGTCGGTCGGCGCGAGATCGCGAAAGCGCGCAAGCACGTCGCGCCGCCGGCCGGAATGCAGCATGTCCTGAACGCGGTCGGACCATTGCCGGTAGGCCTGCACCGCCTGGCGCACCTGAACCACGCGTTCGACCTGCGCCGGATTGTCGGCGACCAGATCGGCCAGTTGGTCGATGCGCCGGTCGACGTCCATCCACACCGTTACCGGTGTGGCGAAATGGGCGTCGTTGGCGAGCACCGCCCCGCGCAGCGCCACGGACTCGCCCAGCACCGGGTCGAGAATCGCGGTGGTCTGACGCAGCACGTCCTGGCTATGGATGGCCCAGCGCTCCGCCTGCGCCGCGTCCGACTGGGCCTTGACCAGCCCGGACAACAGCGCCAGTTCGAAGACGGCCGGAATCGCGATCAGCAACAGGCCTTTGGTGGTCAGTCTCATGCGTGCGCACTGGAGGTCGGTGGCCGGCAGATCATGCTCGGGGACGGCACATTATGTCGGCGATTACCCAGGAAAACAAAGAGGGCACGCCATTGACCAGGCATTTGCCGCAAAAGAATGCCGGATGAATGTCGGCCCCACGTTAGGGTTTTGAATTAAACGTAAATGAAATCGAATATTTTGCCCATTTTTGGTTCGCTCCGCCCTTGGTTACGACGTTATGCACACTAACTGTGCCGGCTAAAGCCGCAAAAATGTGCAAAGGCGTGTCCGCAGCATTTAACAAAGCACCCAACCAATCCCATCCCGGTGCCGAACTGCACCGTATCGACGCGTTTTGGCACAACTTTGGCCCGCTTCTTGCATTCATTGCCCGCTTTTTTGTCATCAGCAGGACACATCGATGGAAAGTCTTAAAACCGGCACCGATACCCTCTTCCTCTTACTCGGCGCCGCCATGGTGCTGGCGATGCACGCTGGGTTCGCCTTTCTCGAACTCGGCACGGTGCGCAAAAAGAACCAGGTCAATGCACTGGTCAAGATTCTGGTGGATTTCTCGGTCTCGACGATCGCCTACTTCTTTATCGGCTACGCGATCGCCTACGGCGTGCAGTTCTTCGGCAGCGCCGAGTCGCTGGCGGCACACAACGGCTATGCGCTGGTGCGCTTCTTCTTCCTGCTGACCTTCGCCGCCGCGATTCCCGCGATCGTCTCGGGCGGCATCGCCGAGCGCTCGAAATTCAATCCGCAACTCTTCGCGACGTTCGTGCTGGTCGGCTTCATCTACCCGTTCTTCGAAGGGATCGCGTGGAACGGCCGCTTCGGCATCCAGAACTGGCTCGCCGAGGTGTTCGGCGCGCAGTTCCATGACTTCGCCGGCTCGGTGGTCGTGCATGCGTTCGGCGGCTGGGTCGCCCTGCCGGCGGTATTGTTGCTGGGCGCGCGCCACGGGCGCTACCACCGCGACGGGGGCATCGCCGCGCATCCGCCGTCGAATATTCCGTTCCTCGCGCTGGGCGCGTGGGTGCTGGCGGTCGGCTGGTTCGGCTTCAATGTGATGAGCGCGCAGACCGTCGACAAGATCAGCGGCCTCGTCGCCGTCAATTCGCTGATGGCGATGGTGGGGGGCACCCTGACCGCGTGGCTCGCCGGCCGCAACGACCCCGGATTCACCTACAACGGGCCGCTTGCCGGACTGGTGGCGGTCTGCGCCGGCTCCGACATCATGCATCCGCTCGGCGCGCTGGTGACGGGTGGCATTGCCGGCGTGCTTTTCGTTTATATGTTCACCTGCGTGCAGAACCGCTGGCGCATCGACGACGTGCTGGGCGTATGGCCCTTGCACGGTCTGTGCGGCGCGTGGGGCGGCCTCGCGGCGGGCATCTTCGGCCTGCGCGCGCTCGGCGGCATGGGTGGCGTGTCGTTCGGGGCGCAACTGGTCGGCACGCTGGGCGGGATTGTGGTGGCGACGCTCGGCGGCGCGCTCGTGTACGGCGCGATCCGGCTGACAGTGGGCCTGCGGCTCGACCAGGAAGACGAGTACAACGGCGCCGACCTGTCGATCCACAAGATTTCGGCGACACCCGAGTAAGAAAGCTTCGGCGGCGGTTTTGCTTCGCATGAGCGCACTGGCGGCTCCGGCTCCCGCACGTGCGCCTCGCCACCGGGCATGCCGGATCCGGGCGGACAGCGCGGGCCGGCGGGCTGTCCGCGCCCACGCCGAACTGTCCCCACATGCCCTCGCCGGTGTTAGACTCCTGCGCTGGAGATGGCATTCTCCTTTAACCGCCCTTGTGGCTGATGATGCCTGCTCGCCCGGATGATTGCGGACGCAGCATCGCGCTCCATGCTCAGCCCGGTTTGTCGACACCCCCGGTTTTGCCAGGCCTCCCATGTATTGGTCCATTCTCGCCGTCGGAATCGGCGGCGCGCTCGGTTCGTTGTTTCGCTGGTTTCTGGGCATCCGCCTGAACGGCCTGTTCAGCGGCTTGCCGCTCGGCACTTTCGCCGCCAACGTGATTGCCGGCTACGTCATCGGCGTCGCCGTCGCAGGGTTTGCGCGGGCGCCGCAGCTCGCACCGGAATGGCGGCTCTTCGTCATCACCGGCTTGATGGGCGGTCTGTCGACCTTCTCGACTTTTTCAGCGGAAGTCGTGCAGCGGTTGCAGGACGGCCGGCTCGGCTGGGCTGCGGGCGAGATCGTGATTCATGTGGGTGCGTCGCTCGTGATGACCATTCTCGGCATCGCAACGGTGTCGTTGCTGTCGCGCTGAAAGCGCCACGCGCCGCGCCACTCCAGGCGCGGATGCTCCTCTCCTCCGATCCACCCGACTTCCTACGGCTTGCCATCAGTCGGGTTCGCAAAGGCCTATTGGATCGAGCGAAGCGGGAACAACTTGCCTTCAGCGAGAACTGAAGTTGAACGGCGATGTAACGTGAACTAGCCTTAACGTCTAGCCGGAAGCAAGACTCTGGTATAGAGCCTGCGTTGAAAGTGCGGCTCTTCTGCAACGAGTATTTGAGCTATCCGATCCCGGCTCGCGCTGCAAGCCGCCAATGCAGGAGACAGGTTCGCGTCAGGAGGTCTGCAGTGTCGCGCTCCCGTAGTTTCCTGCGGGGCGCGAACCTGGCAGGCGACATGGTCGCTGTGATGCCGTTGTACGGAGGCAGCATGTCAATGGACAACATTAAAACCATCATCATCGTCATGATGGAGAACCGGTCGTTCGACCATGTTCTCGGTTATCTGAGCCTCGACGGAAAAGACGTCAACGGACTCTCTGCCGACCCCGCGTGGCAGCAGAATTTCGCGAATCTTTACGACGACAGGACATATGCGATCCATGCTCTCTCGCCGGCGACCCAACTGATCCCCGACCCTCCGCACGACCGCACGCCGATTTCGATACAAATAAACACGCCGTGCGCGAGTGGAGGCTGCCCCGAACTGGGTGGGTTCGTTGCAAGCTACGCGGCACGACACCCTGCGCCAGCCGATCTCTCGATGGTAATGGGCTATTACACCGCCGATGCGCTGCCTGTTTACGATTTCTTCGCAAACCATTTCACGATTTGCGATAGCTGGTTTGCGCCGCTTCCGACCGGAACCCAGGCCAATCGCCTGATGGCCATGTCGGGAGAGAGTGCGATTAGCGACAACGTTTCTGGTTTTCTCCCACAGCAGTCCCTGGTATATGACTGGCTGACCGCACACGCCACAAGCTGGTGTGTCTACCAGTCGGGAGGATTTTTCCCGTTCTTCAGCCTGATGCCCAAGTGGTTGCCCGAAATAGTGACGTCGCTCGCCTTGCCGTTGGATGGCATTGGCGGCAGGTTCAGGCGGTATTCGCGCTTCAAGGCAGACTGGACGAACGGTTCGAACATGCCTCAAGTCATTTTCATCGAACCGGAATACACGGACGGGCCACACCGGACTCCGAATGACGACCATTCGCCTACCGGCGTTGCTCCAGGGCAAGCGTTCCTCGCCGACATCTATCAAACGATTTCCACGTCAGAGCGATGGAATGAGACGCTGATGATCGTCACGTACGACGAGCATGGAGGGTTCTTCGATCATGTCAGTCCCCTCGATATCCCGACCGACGTTGCCGGATATCGGTTTCAGACTACCGGGCTGCGGGTACCAGCATTCCTGATCTCGCCCTATGTCACGCCGGGCGGCGTCTTTTCCGGCGACCTGGACCATACGTCGATCCTTCAGCTTCTCGCGGATAAATTCAACGCCGGCGGCACGTACTCCGCCCCGGTCAGTGCACGCACACAACTTTCGAAGCTCAGTTCCGCCCTTTCCGAAATGAAAACGCCGGGCCCTGCGCCCAGGCTGAATGTGCCAATGCCGGGAAACTCACCTGTACCGTCTCCCGTTTCGCAGCCAGTTGGCCTTTCGGCATGTGCACAAGCCTTTCGTAGCGTCGCGCTCAAAGTTCAGCAGGATCATCCGGAATTGCTGTCTTCGCCGAACTGGGGAGACCTCGCGGGCTTTGTCGCGACCTACAAGGGCGCGTCGTGAATCGACGCAAGGTCTATGTCCGTCTGGATTACTGCTGCACGCAGCGTGAAGCGGAGAAAGGAGTGACGTGGCCGCATTCCCGAGGCCGCATTCCCGATAACCTGGTCATTAGCGGGTTGGCGAGCGCGACAACGACGATGTCATTGTTTGCCAAAATACCTGTATGAATGTACAGTATCCCGCACGGACTTCCGTCGCGGTGTTGGGTGCGCGACCGCCGTGTGGCCGCATGCGACGGCGCCTCATGCGTAGGAACCGTGAGTCGTGCAAGGTTTGGAACGACTGGAAAAATACGGAGAAGACATGCTTCGATTCTTGGGCCTCGGCGCACTGCTGCTGACAGTTGTTTCTACTGTGTCGGCAGGCGAACGCTATGTGGAAGTCTGGAATCCGCCTGAGGCGCGGGCCGACGCACCGCCCGCCAAACTGTCGCATAAACAGTCGATACATCGGCACAGTGCTTCGCGGACCGTGAAATATCATGCACGAAGCGCTCGGGCGCCCGCGCCGAAGTTGATTGCGAAACAGCGTGAAATCCCGGCGGATTCGCGAACCGCAACACCTGATCTGACAGACATCCCGCGGCAGATCACGCCTGAGGGGAACATCCTGCGGGTCGATTCCCGCCAGGCTTATGTCGGGGTGTCGCGTTAATGGAATCGGAAACCTACCACGGCTACAACATCTGGGGACATGCAATACAGCAGCATGAGGAACCGCATCGACCTGGACCTTACGCTGCCAGCGGAACCATTACTCAAAACAACAGGGTGATTGAAGCGTCCGGTGTCCTTGGCTTTTTCGATACTGACGAGGGCGCGCAGCAGGCTGGACTCGAATGGGCTCGCGCATGGATCGACAGCCACGGGTAGACCGTACCTTGCCATGCGGAAAAAACTCAATTCCTTGGGCAGCGATTGCTCCTTGCCGCAATGCGCGCTACCAACGGCACCAGCCGAGGGTTGACCACCGGGATTGAACTGGCACGACCTTCGGATCGGGCAACGATTGCGTTGATGGTAACGCGTGCAACTGCGCGTTGCGCCCGTCTTGCGAAGTGCTTCAATCGACGGTCGCTGATCGGATGCCGCGCCCATATCAGCGCAGCGAACCAGCCCAGAACCGTCCACCCGAGCAGAATGTTCACCATCGTCACCGCAAAGGCGTCTTCCCGGTTTCTGGCGTCGGCAATCATTGCGGGCGCCAGATAAAGCATCAGCACAGCGATCACGACCGCACCTTGAATAATCTTCAGCATTTCGACACCTCGCTGCAGCCTTGATCAGCAGACGCCTTTCGAATTAATGACGCGAGTACAGGCGAGCAGCCGACTGGTCAGGTTGACGGCTGCCAGACGCCACGGACTGCGCAACCACGCCGCCGTACGAATCATTGACGGAGCCGACCGCATCGTTGCGTTCCGCTGCGACGGTTTGTGCGCTCTGGCCTCGTTGTGACGCGGGAGCCCCGACCGAAGGACGGTAGGAAGGCGCCGGTCCATAGCCGCTGGCAAATGCAGGCGCAGCGATGGAGGTAGTGGCCGCAACGAGCAACATCGCAAGAAGTCTGTTTTTCATGATGGATCCCTAATCCGGTTTCAAGAGCGGTGCAAGTCGGTGAGACGCGCGCCGCTGACAGAATTCAGTTTAGGTGGGACCTATCTTTTTTCTATGCCGATAGCGTGAAATCACAATTGCTACGGGGCGAACAATCGGCGTTGGCCCGCCTGTGCAGGATTTGCGTGCGCCCGCTGCCACTGCCGTTTCCTGTCTCGTCTTTCGATGTCGACCTTTGCTGGCAGCTTCGCCCTGAGGATTCAGCGGCGCAGCAGTGGCTCTGCGACACCATTGCACGTACGGTGAGCGGAGCCTGTGTTTCGCACCCTGAGAAGTCCCTCGGCGTGCGGCGCAAATCATGGACGCCAGACATTGGGTGGCCCGATGCATGAGTCATTCCGTTTCCGGTACGCGGCGAAGGAATCGAAGCCGTGCATTGGCGTCCGCACACCTCCACACCTCCACTGCACTGTCAGGCAACCCGAGTTGCGCTAGCGTGCAATCTTTGTCTCGTTGCCTGCGATATCGTTGTTTCACCCACAAACCTTACCGAACTCGATTCTGGTTCGGCGAAATCAGGAGACGACGATGGAAATCAAACCGAAGGTTCGCGAAGAAGCCGTTCAGATCGACGACATTCCGTGGAAGCCCTTCCCGGACGCACTTTCCCGAGGCGGCATTCGCTGGAAGATGCTCCACGCCTCGCCCGAGATGGGCGCGTGGACTGCGATTTTCGACTGTCCGGCCGGCTCGTCCTTTAACTCTCACTTTCACGTCGGGCCAGGCGAATATCTGCTGACAAAAGGCCGCATGGACGTCCGTGGCGGCAGCGAGGATGGCGGCGACACCGTCGTGGCGCCGGCATACGGCTACGAGTCTGCCAATGCCCGTCACGACAAAACCTCGTTCCCGGTCGACAGTGAGTTTTATATGACGTTCCTCGGCCCGCTTTCCTTTATCAAGGAAGACGGCACGCCAATCGTGGTGGTCACCTGGGACGAAGCCCAGCGCGCGTACGCGGGCTGAAAAGTCCGCTTTCCATGTCATGTATCGGCACGCTCATCGTTGCCGATACATCCCGCCGCCCCTCCTGTGGACATTCGACATGTCAAATTCCTCTGAACAGACCGAAGCTGCAACCAGGCAGATCCTCGACCATCATCTCGGCGCCTTTGCTCACGGCGTTGCGGAGATTCTCAAGGATTATGACGACGACTCCGCGCTCGTCACGCCGGACAAGACCTTTCGCGGCCGCGAGGAGATAACCGGCTTCTTCAAGGCCTTCCTTGACGGCGCGGACCCGGCGTTCTGGCCGGCGTTCAGGATTACGAGCATGAGCACGGTGCGCGACGTGGCATACCTCGCGTGGGAGGCGAAGCCCTGGGTTACCCTGGCAACGGACACACTGGTCGTCAAGGACGGAAAAATTGCGGTTCATACGTTCACGGCATTTCCCGCCTGACCGGGCACATCGGGCGTCACGCATCGTCTACGAATCATGTAACGCGAAGTCATTCGAAAGTACTACTACTCAAGGAGACAATCTTGACCCGCAAACTTGAAAGTCGCGTCGCCGTCGTAACCGGTTCCAGTTCGGGAAATGGACGAGCAATCGCGCTAGCTCTCGCGCGCGAGGGCGCGCATGTCGTCTGCTCTGATCTGAAGAAGTCGGCACTGCAAGGCGGCTACGAGAAGGATATCGAAACCGATACCGATGCGGTCATCACCCGGGAAGGCGGCAAGACCACGTTCATCGCGGCGGACGCCAGCAAAGCGGCCGACGTCCAGAAGATCATCGGCCATGCGGTTTCGACCTTCGGCCGGCTCGACATCATCGTCAACAACGCGGGCGTGTTTACCGGTCTGCACAGCATCATCGACGAGACGGAAGAGCAATACGATTTCACGATGAACGTGAATGCAAAAGGCGTTTGGCTCGGTTGCAAGTACGCTATCACGCAGTTCATGAAACAGGAACCGCTGACGACGTCGACCGGCGCCCAGGTCCGTGGCCGGATCGTCAACATCGCGTCCATCGGCGGCCTGGTCGGGCTGGCGCTCGAACCGGCTTATTGCGCGTCGAAGGGAGCGGTCGTCAATCTGACACGCGAACTCGCACTCGACTTCGCGCCCGAGCGCATCAACGTGAACGCGATCTGCCCCGGGTTTCTCGCAACCGCGATGGTGCGCTCCTTCCTCGAAAACGACGATACCAACAAGCTGCTTCACGACCTGACGCCGTGGCCGCGCGTCGGCACCGCGGACGATGTCGCGAGAGCCGCGCTATTCCTCGCTTCCGACGACGCGGAGTGGATGACGGGTTCCATGCTCACAGTCGACGGCGCCTTTACGGCACGCTGAACGCGGTAACGGCCAACCCGTTGCGGCTGGCCATCCTTTCTCCCAGGAGGATTCATGGAAAGGCTCAAAGGAAAGGTCGCCATCGTCACGGGCGCAAGTTCGGGATTCGGTCGCGGCATCGCAATGGCGTATGCAGCGGAAGGTGCCAGCGTGGTTGTCAGCGATATCCACGAGGCACCGAACCAGGGCGGCTTCGAAGGCAACCCGCAGTTGACTACCGTAGCCGCCATTACCGGGGCCGGCGGCAAGGCTCAGTATGTGGCATGCGACGTGACGAGGCTCGACCAGGTTGCGAACCTGGTCAAGGAAACGGTCCGGCTCTACGGCGGTCTCGACGTGATGGTCAACAACGCCGGTATATATCGGGCCGGCAAGCTTGCCCACGAGTTCGCGGTCGAAGACCTCGACGTCTGCTTCGACGTGAATGTGAAAGGCACGTGGTTCGGCTGTCAGGAAGCCATCAAGGTATTTCTGAAGCAGGCGCGCGGCGGCAATATCATCAACATCGTTTCGACCGCCGGCTTGCAAGGCCACCCGAAGCAGTCCGTCTACAACATATCGAAGGGCGCGGCCGCTAATCTGACACGCTGCCTGGCAATCGAATATGGGCGCGACAGGATTCGCGTCAACGGTATCTGCCCCACGTATGCGAAAACGTCGTTGACACGCGCGCTATTCGACGACAAAGACTTCGACAAGGTGTTCACAGACGCCATTCCGCTGAAACGCTGGGGCGAAGTCGAAGATATCGCGAACCTCGCGGTATTTCTCGCCTCGGACGAATCGAGTTACATTCACGGCGATCTCATTCGCATCGATGGCGGCGAGACGCTCTGCCGCTTCTCGGTGTAACTGGCTGGCCGCAACGCGCAACGCGGCGTGGCGTCGCCTTACCAGACAGTTTCGTTATTGAGCGGACAGGTCATCTCCTGTCCGCCTGTCGTCTGCCTGTCATGCCGGCTCATCTGCAGGCCCGGCCCCCACCGTCCGGCGCACGTCGCCCGGAGAGGCTCCATATTTTTCCTTGAACGCCCGGCAAAAATGGCTGGTCGAATTGAAACCCCAGCGGAATGCGATCTCCGAGATGTGCTGGCGGTTGTAGGCGGGATCCGTCAGAGCCAGCTTGCAGGCATGCAGCCGTCTGTCCAGAATCCACCCCGAGACGGTCATGTCGCTGCGCTGAAAAAGCATATGCAGATAGCGCAGCGAAATGCGGTTTGCTTCGGCAATTCGGGTTGGATTCAGATCGTCTTCGTGCAGATGTTGCAGAATGAAGTCCTGCACGCGCCGAAGCATGGCCGCGCTCGCGTCGAACGTTGCAGACGGTTGCTGACCTGATAGCGCGATACCCAGCAGCTCGAGTGTGGACCTGTTGACGGGGCCTTGAACGCTCTCGTCGAGCGTCGCGATTTCATTTGAAAGCGCGAGCAGGTGAACGGCGAGCAGCGAGCCAACGCCCGTGCGGCTTTCGATCTTGCCGCCGGTGGGCGGGTGTTTGCGTTCCGGTAAGCGCTCACGCATCACCGACCAGGGAATCATCAAGGTGACCTTGTGCAGGCGCTCGAGAACCTCGAACTCGACAACCTGGTCGGTTGTCCAGACGACGACATCGCCCGAGGCGACCTCCACACCGGAATCTCCGATCCTGAACCGCTCGCGGCCGGCGGTCGTCAATTGAACGCCGACGTAAAGCTCATCGTCGTGGCGGACGTGTCCGCGCGTACGTTGTCCCATGCAAGGGTCGCAAACTGTCTCGACAATCCCCGCCCCGGCGAAGTCGTGCTGCTTCACATGGGCATAGAACGTGGCCGGAAGACGACGCGGAACCTGCCACTCGCGATAACTCGCACTGAGTACCGATTCCCAGGCGTCGGTGCGGTCGCCCAAAGGAACGTCGCTGGTTGACCATTCGGTCGAAGGATTCTGCACGTCGCGTCTCCTGTCTCCTCCGCGCCGCAGCATCTGTCCCGTGCTCCGTGCGCGCACCTTCACGCTTTCAAGGTACATGCGAATGGGTATCCCTACCAATAGGATGTACCCTGTTCAAACCCTATTTGCGAAATAGCGAAGACTGGCAGCGCAGCGCGTGGACGTCGAGCGCGCCGCCTTCTCATGCGAACGACACACTCGGCTGATTTCCAGATGCGACTCGCCGTCCGCCTACATCCGCGTTCGAATCGTCAGCGAATTGATGACCGCGTTCACTCCCGTCATGCCCTGCACCGCCTGACCGAGTTGCTGCGACTCGTCGGCACGCTGTACCGTCCCGGTAAGGCGCACGAGTCCATTGCGAGAACTGACCGACACGTCGCTGACATCGACACCTTTCAGCTTCGCGATCTGTCTGCGAACCGACCGTGTGAGTTGCTTGTCTTCGGGCGACTGTTTCCGGAAGTAACGATTGGGATGCGCAACGGCGTCGTCCGGCAAAGCCGCTCCGCTCGCCGACTGAGCTTGCGCGACGGGCGCGGTCACCATCGTCTGAAGGCTTGCGGCTAGCAGAAGCGCCACGATTGTTTTTCTCATGTGAAGTCCTTTTATCGATCCGTAAGCTGTCAGAAGTAATGCATGACGCCTGCATAGAAGCCGAGTTGATTGTGGCCTGGTGCGGGATTCCAGGCCGAGGTCTCGGGCTGTTCGACCGCGGAGAAGTTGGTGTTTTTCCCATTGATCAGATAGCCCACGGTCGCATAAAGAGAAGTTCGCTTCGACAGGTTATAGGTCTGTCCAAGGTCCAGCAGCGTCGCACTGCCTTGCCCATCGCGTTGATGGATATGGTATGCAGCAGCGGTGACGCGCAGAAACGGCGAAGCGGTGTGAGTCAGCCCCAACCAGCCGAAATCGGCATATCGCGGACCGCCGAGCGGAGCGTCGGGCGCGGCCATATAGGTGTACGAGACCTGCACCTTGAATGCGCCGCCCACAAACGCGGCCGCGGCGAACAACTGCTTCTGGGCCGTGTACAGATCGCTGTATTTGCCGTTCGGATCGCGAACCTCCTGGTAGACCGTTCGTGCCGAAAACGCGCCGAGTCGATAGCTCAGTTGCACGCCGTCGGCGCGCGCGCTATTGAACTGGCCGGGCACGCCGCTCAGCGAGTATTGAAAGCCCGCGTCAAAGCCGCCGAAAGTCGGCGTGTAGTAGCTGAATGTATTGCTGAAGTTCGGCCAGTTCGCGCCACGCACGAGCGAAGCCAGTCCGGCGTGCTGCTGCGAAAACGGGTCGTAGTCGAAGTTGCCGTCTTTCAGGATTGAGTCGTCGCGTCCCATCCGGAACGAGCCGAACGGTCCTGACATGCCCACCCAGGCATTGTTCCAGAATGGAGTAGCACTCAGCCCGTTTGTCACGAGCAGATAGTCGAGCAGCTTGAAGTTCACCTTGTAGCCACCGCCGATATCCTCCGTGCCGTAGACGCCGAAAGCGCTTGCGCCATCATCGCCGCTGTCGGCGCTCCACAGTGCGGAGCGCCGCCCGTCGGCGCCCGCCACATTACTGAGATATTGCACGCCGGCGTCCAGCCGTCCGTAGAGTGTCACGCTGCTCTGTGAAAAAGCAGCACTACTGACAATCAACAAACCTAGTCCTGCAAATTTTTTCACTTCCGTCTCCTCCTTGTCATGTCGTCCGCGGGCTCTTCTGTCGAATTTTTTCTGGTGGCCCGCACTCGGCGTGCGCATCTGTTATCGAGCACGCAGATTGAATTTAAATTGAATTCAATTTAAATTCATTTATCGTTTTCCACTAGCGGTAGAGGGAAAGCCTGCGTGCAATGTGGCGGAATGCGGCGCCGCAAGGGAAAAGCGGGCCAAGTTGACGAAATTTCCGGCGCCGGTGCGTGCGCTTCGTCATGCGCACGTCTGGGTCGGCGCGGCATCCAATCGCACAGTTTCAGTGCGATGAATGCTGTGATACATTCAGAATACCAATCGAATGCAATCTGGGCGATTCCAACTTTCTGGCGTTCGCCGCGCAGCACAACCATCGACCCTTCCATCTACTCATGACGCAAGACACTCAGCCGCTTCATCACCAGGTCACCGAAATTCTGCGCAACAAGATAGTCGACGGGGTACTTCGTCCTGGCACGCCGATCTCGGAGCGCGAGCTATGCGAGGAACTGGAAGTGTCGCGTACGCCATTACGCGAAGCGTTAAAGGTGCTGGCATCGGAAGGGCTGGTGCAGCTTTTCCGCAATCGCGGCGCGATCGTGAGCCCCATTTCCGTCGAGACCATCGAAGACAAACTCGATGTCCTCGCCGCACTGGAAGGCTACGCGGCACGCCAGGTTTGCGAACGCGCAACGGACGCACAGCTTCGAGAACTCGCCCAACTGCATGAGCGATTCAGCCAGCACTTCGATTCCGATGAGACAGAGGAGTACTTCAGGCTCAATCAGTCTTTCCATCGCAAACTGATCGAATTGACGGGCAATCCCGTGCTGGTGGATATGCATTCAATGCTGTCCAGCCACGTACGGCGGCCGCGTATTGAAGGCGTGCGGCAGCATGTTCCCACCCACAGCGTCATCGACGAGCACGAGACGATCCTCAAGGCGCTGCTCGCGCGAGATGGCGCAGCGGCACAGAAAGCGGCAGAGGAACATCTGCACCGCGTGGCCGAGACTGTCGTCAAATATTTTCGCGGCATGCGCTAATAGCGGCGTAAAGCGGCCGCGCTGCGGCCGTTTCAAACCTCAAAGCTTGTACGAGGCGTCCAGCCGGTCCAGCATACGCAGGTAAGCTGGCCACTCCGCACCGCCGCGCCCGTTGTCGTGCTTTTCGAACTGACGCAGCGTTTTCTCGCAAACTTCCGGCGGCACTTCCACGAGCCGATCGCCGCTCGCCTGCAACATCAACTGGATACGGCACGCCTCGAGCAGATCCTTGATGCGGGTGAACGCCGCGGGCGCGCTTGCGGCGACGACGAGTACGCCGTGATTGCGCATGAAAAGCGCGGTGTGACTCGACAGATCGCGCGCAATCGACTCGCGCTCGCTCAAGCCATCGGTGATTCCCTCGTATTCGTGATAACCGATGCGGCCGTAAAAGCGAACGGCATATTGCGACACCATTTTGAGCGGCGCGCGGTCAGCGGAAACGGCAATGCCCGCCGCCGTATGAACATGAATCGCGCAGTTGATGTCCGGTCGGTCCGACAGCACACCGCCATGCAGAACGAATCCCGGCCGGTTGACACCGGCCGTCTCGTCGAGGTCGCCGTCGATGCGGACCTTGACGAGATTCGAAGCCGTCACCTCGGAATAAATCAGGTCGTGGCGCTTGATCAGGAAATGGTCGGGCGCGTCGGGAATGCGCAGCGAGACGTGGTTGTAGATTCCTTCGCCCCACCCGTGCTGTTCGATCAGTCGATAAAGCGCGGCAAGCTCGACACGTGCTTCGCGTTCGGCGTCCGAGATCGGATTTGGCATAAAGCGGTCCTTATGGTTGGCGCAAGCGGGCGACAGAGCCCACGAACAAGATAGGATTCAAATTGAATTCATTATGAATTCTAAAGCGCGCTCTCAATGTATTGCAATGAGAGGGAAAACCCTCGTCTCGTGCCCGAGCGGATGATGACGGTTGACAGTCATATCGCTCACCCCTATTATGAATTCAAATTGAATTCAATTCAGCGAACGCAACAGATGCGTCGAGCGGCTGACAATAAACAGGAGACGAGATGCAAACTGGCGCCCTTTCCGGCAAATCCGCGCTGATCACGGCGGCCTGCCAGGGCATTGGTCCGAGCGTCGCCGCTGCGCTGGCGGCACAAGGCGCAAGGGTGGTGCTGCATGCATTGCGTGAGTCGTCCGTTGAGGCGGTGCATGCTCTGGTCGCTACCATCCGTGGCGCGAGCGGCCAAGCCTCGGCCCTTTGCGGCGACCTGACCGATCCGGCAGCTATCGCAACCTTGTTCGACGAGGCCGAACGCGTTGTCGAAGGTGTCGGAATCGACATCGTTGTCAGCAATGCACCGGACGCACTGGCGTCCTGCCCGCTGGCCGACGTCGACCTCGCCGACTACGACAGGCTCACCGCGCTGAACGCCAAAGCGCGTTTCTTCGTTCTGCAACAGGCCGGCCGGCGCGTACGCGACAACGGCTGCATCGTCGTGACGTCGGGCGACGAGTCCCACGCGCTGGAGATCGGCAACGCGGTCCACGCGGGCGCGAGCGCGGCGTCGGAACTGTACTGCCGGGTGCTGGCGAAGGAGATCGGCGCGCGCGGCGTCACGGTCAACGTCGTCACTGCGAATCCGGGCGGCAAGCCCGTTGCGGATCTGACAGAAGCGGCCGACGTGGTCGCCTTCCTGGCCAGCCCCGAAGCCCGGTGGATCACCGGACAGCACATTCGCACCGGCGTCGCGCCGGCCGCCTGACACGAGTCCAGTACGAGCGCATCCGGTATGCGCTCGCTGCTACCACGCTTGCAGCCCCAGAAAAGCGATCAGCAAGAGACAGCCTCATGAATGATTCATCCCGCGCAACTGCGCCGCGCACCCCGACTACGCCGTTGAGCGGCAAAGTGGCCCTCGTCACCGGTGCGAGCCGCGGCATCGGCGCCGAGATCGCACGCACGCTCGCACGAGGCGGCGCGGCCGTGGTCGTAAACTATCGCGACGACGCCGATCAGGAAGACGCCGCAACTGTAGTTCACGACATCGAGCGAACCGGCGGCATGGCCAGCGCAGTACTTGCCGACGTCCGCGATCCCGAAGCGATCGCGCAGTTGTTCGATCGGACCGCCGCGACTTTCGGCGGTCTGGATATCGCCGTGTTGAATGCCGGCGGCGACGCGGTCGTGAAGAGCGTGATCGACACGAGTGAAGCGGATTTCGACCGCGTCATGGCACTGAACGCACGCGGCCAGTTCGTTGCGCTTCAACTGGCGGCGCGCAACGTGCGCGACGGCGGACGCATCGTGTTCATTTCTTCGAGTACGGCGTGCCAGCCGTATCCCGGCACGGCTTCGTACTCGGGCGCCAAGACCGCGACCGAAGTCTACGTGCGCGTGCTCGCCAGGGAAATCGCCGCGCGCCGCATTACCGCGAACGTCGTGTCGCCGGGCATGACCGCCACCCAGACCATGATGTCGCAGACCACTGAAGCCCGACGCGCAACCGTCATTGCCGCCACGCCCAAAGGTCGCATTGCCATGCCCGTCGACATCGCCGATGTCGTTCACTTCGTCGCCACCGACGCCGCGCGTGGCGTCACCGGTCAGATCCTTCACGTGAATGGCGGCCTGCTGTGAAGCGCCGCGCCTGCTCGACGTCACGGAGTACGAAGTCATGAGCGCCACGCCGACGCCCGCCAGCCTGGGTGCCTACGACGTCGTGATCATCGGTGCAGGCTCGGCGGGCTGCGTGCTGGCCAGCCGTTTGTCCGCGGATCCGCGCGTCACCGTTCTGCTGCTCGAGGCCGGCCGCGACTTCGCTCCCGGCACGGAACCCGGCACGTTGCTGGACAGCTATCCGCGCTCGTATGGACAACGTGAATTCTTCTGGAACGATCTGCTCGCGCAGGTGCGTCCAGGCGAAGCGCCCCGGCCGTTCGAGCAGGCGAAAGTGATCGGCGGCGGCTCGTCCGTGATGGGCATGGCGGCGTTGCGCGGTCTGCCGGCCGACTACGACGAGTGGGCGCAGAACGGCGCGAGCGGCTGGAGTTGGGAGGACGTGCTGCCCTACTTTCGACGTATCGAGCGCGACATGGATTACGCAGGCCCGCTGCATGGCGACACGGGACCTGTCACAATCCGCCGCCATCATGCCGCGCAATGGCCGCCATTCAGCGCCGCAGCCGCCGCCGCATTGCGTCAGCGCGGCTTCACCGAACTCGGCGACATGAACGGCGAGTTTCGCGATGGCATTGCCGCGGTACCGATGAGCAACACGACCGAACGGCGCATCTCCGCTGCCACCGCCTATCTGGACGCACAGGTTCGCGCGCGGCCGAATTTACGCATCGTGTCGTCGGCACACGTGGATCGTGTGTTGATTCGCGACCGTACCGTCACGGGTGTCGCGCTGACCACCGGCGGCGTGGCGCACGAAGTACAGGCCCGGCGAGTGATCGTCGCGGCCGGCGCGATCTACTCGCCCACGCTGCTCATGCGTTCGGGCGTCGGCGATCCGGTCGCGTTGCGCGCGCTCGGCATCGAGGTGCAAGCCGATCTGCCAGGCGTCGGCCGCAATCTGCTGAATCATCCTATGCTCTCGATCGCGGCCCATCTGAAACGCAATTCACGGCAATCCGCGGCGTTGCGGCCGGGTTTCAGCAACTGCCTGCGCTACTCGTCCGGTATTGCGAATTGCCCCGCCAGCGATATGTTCATGGTGCTGTTGAACAAAACCTCGTGGCATGCGCTAGGCCGCGCGATGGGCGGTGTCGGCGTCTCCGTCTATAAATCGTTTTCGCGTGGCAGCGTTACGCTCGACTCTGCCGCGCCGCAAGCAGCGCCGAAGGTGGAATTCAATCTGCTTTCCGACGAGCGCGATCGCGTGCGTTTGCGCGACGGTCTGCGGTTCGCGCTCGACATGCTCGCCGATCCCATTGTGTCGGCCCACCTCAACGGCGCCTGCCTCCCGACGCAAGGCAAGCTGATTCGCGCACTGAATCAGCCCACGCTAACCAATGCCGTGAAAGCGCGCTTACTCAGCAGCGCACTCGACATGTACGGGTCACTGCGTCGGCGCGCGATCGCCTACGTCGGAATCGATGCAGAAATTTTGCGCGGCGACGATACGCTGCTCGAAGCGGTCGCGCGCGAGCGCGCGGTGCCGGTTGGCCATGTCGCCGGCACCTGCAAGCTGGGCGCGCCGGCCGACCGGCTCGCCGTAGTCGACGCCGACTGCCGTGTGTACGGCGTGAACGGTCTGAGCGTCGTCGACGCGTCGATCATGCCGGCCATGGTGACCGGCAATACGAACATCCCCGTCATCATGCTGGCCGAGAAGGCCGCCGAGCGCATGACGACAGATCCCGATTCGTTTCAGTCATCCATCATCCGGAGAACCGATTGTGTCGAACCCCAGCTACTCCACCCATGATGTCACGCTCACGGGCGACGGCCTCACCCTCGGTGCACGCCATTACGCGCCTGCCAACGGCCAACGCGCGCCGGCTGTCATCGTCTGTCCCGGCGGCATCAGCACTGGCCTGATCGACAGCATCGACTGGCTGGCGAGCCGGCTCGCGGCAGGCGGCTTTCACGCGCTGTCCGTCACCTACCGCGCCGGCTCGCCGATCGACGATCACCGCGACATCAAGATCGCATTCGACTGGTTGCAACGCCAACCTTCGGTCGCGCCGGACAGCACGGCCGTCATGGGCATGTCGCGTGGAGGCACGAGCGCACTGCGCGCGGCCGCCGAATGGCCCGAACTGCGCGCCGCGCTTTCATTCGGCTCACCGACCGATCTGCTGCAGCATGTGCGCGGCGTAGCGGGATACGCACCCGGACGCTACGCACTGCTTTGCCAGTGGCTAGGCGGCGCACCCGACGAACACCGCGCGTTTTATGAAGAGGTGCAACCCATCAGTCATGCTCACAAAATTCGTCAACCGGTGCTCGGCATTCATGGCGCGTTCGACATGCATGTACCGGTCGAACAAACGCAGTGGATGAACGAAGCGTTGAAGCGCCATAACAATCCGCACGCCGAAACTCATGTGATTCCGTTCATGAATCACTATTGCGACGTCACTCCCACGTATTCGTTCGACTTCGATCTGGTTACGCAACCGGCCATCGAATTTCTTCGACGTCATCTGAGCCGCTAAAAAAGACCTCACGAGCCGACGTGATCGACCTTAGGGAAATCACGCCTCTCTTATTGAATTCAATTTGAATACAACATGAATCATAAATTATTTGAAGGCATTCTGGAACCTGGAGGAGCTGAACGATGGCAGGCAAAGTCGGAATAATCGGCATCGGATTGATGGGTTTGCCAATGGCGAACTCGCTGCTCGAACGCGGCTGGCAAGTGAAAGGCTATGACATCGCCCCCGCGCGGCGTGCGGCGCTGGCAGATATCGGCGGCGAAGTCGCAACCCGACTCGCGGAAGTCGCGGCCTACAGTGATCATCTGATTCTGTCGCTGCCTTCGGGCGCCGCGCTGCATCAGGTGATCGATCAACTCGCAGCAGCGACGCACGCTCCCCACGTCATTCTGGAAACGAGCACGCTCTCTATCGACGACAAGGAACGCGCGGCGGCGACCCTGAACCGCTCAAGCGGCGCGCGTTTGCTGGACTGTCCGTTGATCGGCGGCGCGGTGCAGGCTAAAGAGGCCACGCTGAGCGCACTCGTGAGCGGCGACGAAACCGCCTGGCGCGAAGTCGAGCCGGTGCTTCAGGCGATCTCGCGGCAGCAACGCTATGTGGGCGCATTCGGCATGTCGTCACGACTCAAATTCGTCGTGAACCACCTGGTCAGCACGACGACGGTTCTGATTGCCGAAACGATGCAGTTCGCCACGCGCGCAGGCATCGATATGAACCTGATTCACGACGTGATCGGCAATAGCCCCGCTGCTTCCGGCATCTGGCGTGCCCGCGTGCCGTTGATGATCGCCGGTGTCTACGACGATCCCGCCACCAAGGCAGCCGATCTGGCAATTCCATTCAAGGATACCAGGATCATTGCCGACTACATCGCAAGCCACCGCGCGGTAACGCCTCTTTTCGACGCCGCGTTGAAGATCTATGCCGTCGCCGAGGAACAGCAGCGCGCCGACCAGGACGCCGCCGCGCTCTACGAGGTGTTCGGTTCGCTTGCCACGCCTGAAGGCGGCGCAGGAGTCACGGGATGATCGTCGAACAACGCACCTATACGGTCGACATGCACAAGCTGAAGGCCTGGCTCGACGTATGGGAGAACTACGCGCTGCCGGTTCAACTCGATCATGTTGCCGCGTTCGACGGCACCTTCCTCGGTATGTTCGTCACCGATATCGGCCCGCTCAACGAAGTGACGCATTTATGGCGACACCAGAGTCTCGCGAGCCGCGAGCAGATGCGCGCCGCACTGGAAAGCGATCCACGCTGGGCAGTTTATCGGCGCGAAGTCGATCGGCTCGCGCCGATGCTCGCCATGCGCAGCGTGATCCTTCGGCCTACCTCCTTTTCACCACAACTGGATACCCGCAGCGTCGCTGCGTGAATCACCGCCCGTCGCCTGCTTCTGGAGCGCATCATGATTGACGACATTTTCGTGTTCGATAACGTCATCCACCTGTACGACATGTCGACGCCCAACATCCGTCGCGACCGCGCGGACGCCGCGCCGGCACGAGACAGGATTCTGGCTTACGTGAACAAACTGCGCTGGCCGGGTGTGCCGCGTCACGACGATCCCGACTTCGAGTGGGCTCGCCGCTGGGAGGTCGACGACATGTACGATCTCGTGTTCAACAGCTCCCCCACCGACATGGCCATGACCCAGGTCGTGCCGATGTTCGACTGGTTCGAAGACTGGTACGCGCCGGTCCTCACCCAGCACGCCATGGCCGCAGCCCACCCGCAGCGCGTCATGTTCTGCGGCGGTGTGGACCCGATGTACCGTGGACTGAACGACGCTCTGGATCAGATCGACTTCCAGGTCGGCACGCTCGGCGCGAAGTCGCTCAAGTTCTACAACGGTCATGCAAAGATCGCCGACTGCTGGCGGTGCGACGACGAACGCATTGCATACCCTTTGTTCGAGCGCGCCCGCAACACCGGCATCCGCGTGTTGCAGTTTCACAAAGGCAATCCGTACGGTCTGCAGAACATGGAATATCTGAGTCCGATTGATCTGCAAGGCCCGGCGCGTGATTTTCCCGACATGAATTTCGTGGTCCATCATCTCGCGCTTCCGTATTTCGAGGAGATGTTGTCCATCGCTGCGCGGTTTCCGAACGTCTACCTGTCGCTGGCAGGTTATATGACGTTCTACCGGATCGCACCGCGCCTCGTGCAGGATCATCTTGGCCGGCTGCTTCAGATGGTCGGCTCCGACAAGATCCTGTGGGGCTCGGAGGCCGCGCTGGCAGGCGGACCGGCTCCTTATCTGAACGCGTTCATGGAAATCGAAATACCCGAAGATCTGCGCGTGGGCTATGGCTATCCACAGATTACGCGCGACGATCGCCGCAAGATTCTCGGCGAGAACTTCGCGCGCCTGATGGGCGTGAACATCGAAGAGAAAAAACGGGAGCTGGCTGCATTGCCGGCGACGAATCCGCACGCCGCTGCGGGCGCGGTGAAAGCATGAGCGCCGAGCGCAAGGCGGTCGACCAGACGGTCGACGCGCTATCGAAAATGATCCGCGCTCATGCCGGCGGTCTGGAACTGATCGACCTCAGCGCCGACGGTGTCGTGACCGTGAAGTACACCGGCATGTGCGCCGGTTGCCAGTATCGTCCCGTGACCACGGCGAGCTCCGTGCGGCCCGCACTGCTCGCTGTCGCGGGCGTAACCGACGTCGTCGTGCTCGGCACGCGCATTTCCGCGGAAGCCGAGGCACGCCTCGCGCAGGAACTCGCGCCTTATGCCGTTCAGGCCCGTGTCACACGAATCGTGCAACGCTCAGCCTGGAGTGACTCATGAAGCTGGTCTCTTTCCACACACCCGACGCCCCCGGCGCCCGCGTCGGCGCACTGGTCGAATCGGCCAGAGCTTTGCCCGGTGCCGGCGCCAGCGTGGTCGATCTCTCTCTCGCGTACGCCGCATGGCGAAGAGACGTCGAGCACGACCCATTCGCCGACGATCTGGCCCGCATCCGCATTCCTGCCGATATGAAGCGCTTTCTGGAAGGCGGCGGCCATTCGATGCGCGCGGCGCGCCACGCGCTGCGGCACGTTCACGCACTCGCGCAAAGCCCCGATAACACCGTTCTCGCTCGCAGCGGAATCCTGCGCCCGCTCGCCGCGGTCCGGCTGCTTGCGCCGCTGCAACGGCCCGGCAAGATCATCGCGATCGGCGCGAACTACAGCGGCCACATCCAGGAAGGACGCGACGCCGGCGTGTTACGCGAACTGCCTCAATATCCCGTCGCATTTCTGAAGATGCCGTCCGCCGTGATCGGTCCCGACGAAGCCATTACGCGCTCGCGCCACACAGAGGAACTCGATTACGAGATCGAACTCTCGATGGTGATCGGCCAACGCTGCCGCGACCTGAGTGCGGACAACTGGCGCGAAGCGGTGGCCGGCTTCACGATCGTCAATGACATCAGCATGCGCGATCTGATCGTCGTCGAAAAACCGACCGGCGTCGTGTTTCAGGGCAAGAATCTCGATACCACCTGCCCGCTCGGCCCCTGCATCGTCACTTGCGACGAACTCGCCGATCCCGACGCGCTGAACATTGCGCTACGTGTCAACGGCGAAACGCGGCAGCACGACAACACCCGCCAGATGATTTTCAAATGCGGCGAGATTCTCGCTTACTGGTCGTCCCGTCTCACCCTCGAACCGGGCGACATCGTGACGACCGGTACCACCAGCGGCGTCGCGGGATTCAACAGGCGTTTCCCGGAGCGGCTGCTGAAACACGGCGACGTGATCGAAGCAGAAATCGAAGGGATCGGCATCCTGCGCAACACGGTAGTCGACGAACGCTGACGTGCCACGGCCACGGCCACCGCAAAAAAAGGAGGAGACACCCTATGCAAGACGCCCAACCTCGCTGGCCGCTCGATGATGTATTCGTCATCGACTCGACCGTACACGGCTATAACACGACGCTGGAAAATCATGTCGACGGCATTTTCAAGGAACGTGTGGCCATACAGTTGTCCGACACGCTCTACGCCGGTCACAGCAAGCTGATTCCCGATGGCGATCCCAAATGGGCGTTGTCGCGCGAGCGCTTCCGGCATGCCGCCGATCCCGATCTGATGGCACAGGCATTGTTCGCCGAAAGCCAGACCGACGTGTGTATCTATCACGGCACGCCGCTCTACGGCATCTATCGCGACGGCGGCTCGCCACTCTCGGTCGGCCGCGCGATGCGCGAACGTTACCCGGATCGCGTGGCGCTGTATGGGCCGGTTAGTCCCTGGCAGCCTGACGCGCTCGACCTGATCGATCAGTTGGTCGAAGAAGACAAAGTGGTCGGCCTCAAGTTTTATCCAATGGATCTGGTTGACGGCGAGGTGAAGAGCTACCGGCTCGACGACCCTGAAATCGCATTCCCGCTGCTGGAAAAAGCACGCAAGCTCGGCGTGAAAATGATTGCCACGCACAAGGCGATTCCGCAAGGGCAGGTGCCGAGCGAACCGTTCGCTCCGTTCGACGTGGCGGGCGCGGCCACCGCCTTTCCCGACCTGACCTTCGAGGTCGTGCATGGCGGGATCGCGTTCCTTGAGGAAACCGCCTGGCAGATGCAGCGCTTTCCAAACGTGACAGTCAATCTCGAAGGCAGCAGCGCGTATCTGCTACAGCGCTCGCCGCGCCGCTTCGCCGAATTGCTCGGCTCGCTGCTGGTATGGGGCGGTGAAGACAGGATCTTCTGGGCTACGGGGTGCGTTGCCCATCATCCGCGCCCGTTCATCGAATTGTTCTGGGATTTTCAGATTCCGGACGACATGTGCGAGGGCTTCGGCTACCCGAAACTCACGGAAGCGATGAAGCGGCAAATTCTCGGCCTGAACCATGCGCGCTTTCTCGGCTGGAATGTCGCCGCGCTGCGGCAGCGGCTCGCGGGCGACGAATTCGGCCGGCTCGCTGCCCTCGCGCCGCCATGGAGCCAGGCGGCGCAGCAGGAGCGTGCGGCATGATCGGCGAAACGCAGGTGCGTGCGGCGCTGAACGGCATCATCGATCCTTGCAGCGTCGCGGCCGGGTGCGCGGCAGGTCTCGACGATATGGGCCTTGTCCGGCGCGTCGAGCTTGCAGCGCTCCCGCACGGCATGCACGTCACCGTTACGGTCGCGGTCACGGAATATGGCTGCCTGATGGGCGCGCCGTTCGCGAGCGAAGCGTACCGGACACTGAGTGCGTTGCCAGGCGTGGCAAGCGTCGACGTGAAACTCGACGACCAGTTCGACTGGGATCCGCTGGACATGAGCGAGTCGTACCGGGACCGTCTGGTGCATCACCGCCGGATTCGCGGCGGCGTGATTCCGATTCGGCCCCTGCCGGGCACGTCACCGTGCAGCGGCAAGGCCGGAGCCACCTAAGCGCTATGCGACCCATGGATACCGTTTTCGACTACCTGATTATCGGCGCGGGCGCCGCAGGCTCGGTCCTCGCACACCGGCTCTCAGCCGATCCGCGGGCGAGGGTTGCGCTGGTCGAGGCCGGCGCGGATTTGCTGCCCGGTCGGGAGCCGGCAGACATCACGAATATCTTCCCATTGTCCGCGTTCAATCACGACTATATGTGGCGCGATACCCGGGTGCACTGGCGCCGCGCGGACAACTCGCCGGCCGTGCCATTGCAGCAAGGCAAGATCATGGGCGGTAGCACGGCGATCATGGGCATGTGGGCACTGCGCGGCATGCCCGGCGACTATGACGGCTGGCGCGACGCAGGCGCGCGCGGCTGGGGCTGGGACGACGTGCTGCCGTATTTCGTCGGCCTGGAGCACGACATGGACTTCGCCGGCGCAATGCATGGCAAGACGGGGCCGATTCCGATTCGCCGCGAGACCGAAGCGCAATGGCAACCGCTCGCGCGCGCGGTATCGCACGCGTCGCGCAGACTCGGCATGCCGCAGATCGACGACATGAACGCCGACTTTCGCGACGGCCACTGCTCGCTACCGATCAGCCGTCGCGCGAACTCGCGCGCGTCAGCCGGTCTGTGCTATCTCGACGCCGATACTCGCCAGCGCGCCAATCTCACGATATTCGCGCAAACGGAGGCAACCCGGCTGATCGTCGAGGGCCGCAAGGTGACGGGCGCGCAACTGCTCCGTGCGGACGGTAGCCAGATGTCGGCGTATGCGCACGAAACGATCGTGACCGCCGGTGCGCTTCGAACTCCGGCGCTGCTGTTGCGCTCCGGGATCGGGCCAGCAAAACATCTGGCCGAAATGAACCTGCGCGTGGTCGCCGATCGTGCAGGAGTCGGACGCAATCTCCAGAATCATCCGATCGTATTCACGACGGCGCTGCTGCAACCTGACGGCCGCGACGCACCCGGTTGGCGCCCCGCCGGATCGACGTACTTGCGCTGGTCGTCCGCACATGAGAAGTGTCCACGCGGCGATCTGGGTTTGTATGTGCGCAGCTATCTGTCATGGCATGCACTGGGACGACAACTCGCGTCGCTGGCGCCGGTATTGATGCGCCCGTTTTCAAGCGGTGAAGTCGCGCTCGATCCTGCGAAGCCCGATGGCGCGCCAAGAGTCGCTTTCAATTTTCTGTCCGACTCGCGCGACATGACGCGCCTGCTCGACGGCATGCGCATGGCGATCGACATGTTCGCCGCGCCAGAAGTCTCCGCGATGTGCGGCGCGCCGTTCATACTCGAAGACGTGGCGGGGTTGATGCGCTACAACCACGTGTCCCGTTGGAATGCGATTCGCGCCCGTGTCGCCGCAACGTGGATCGACACCGACCCACGCGGCGGCATGCGCACGCTGGAGCGGTTCGCGAGCATGCGTTCCCTTGCGGCCTTCACAGCGGATGAGGAAGGTCTCGTCCGCCTGATCGAAAAAGCGGTGACCGGCACCGGCCACGTATGCGGCACGTGCAGGATGGGCGATGCCGCCGACCCAATGGCCGTGACATCGCCAACAGGCAAGGTATATGGCGTAGACGGCTTGCGTGTGGCCGACGCATCGGTTATGCCATCTGTGCCAAGCGGCAACACGCATATTCCCACCATCATGGTCGCGGAGAAAATAGCCGCCGCCATGACCGGCCGGGCCCACACGACGAGGCTTGCCGGATAACACGCAAGCGCGTCGCGAACAGCGGTATTCATGCGATAAAAAGGAATGAACATGGAGACAGGCAAGCGTATCGACGTGGTCAGCGTGATCGATGGAGCACCGCTGAGCGCCTTTCAGTGGCGAGTATTTGCGCTGCTGTTCATCATCATCATGCTCGACGGCTACGACACTCAGGCGATTGCTTTCGTCGCGCCTGCCATTTCGAAGGCGTGGCATCTCGCACCGTCAGCCTTCGGCCCGATCTTTTCGGCCGGACTGCTTGGCACTGTCATCGGCGCGGTGGGTTTCGGCATGCTAGCGGACCGGATCGGTCGACGAATGCTCGTGATTGGTGCGGTCGCGCTGTTCGGTTTGCTGACTGGCGCCTGCGCGTTCGCGACAGGCTACGACGAACTGCTGATTTACCGCCTCGGGGCCGGCGTCGGTCTGGGCGGTGCGCTGGTCAACTTCCTGGCGCTGGCATCGGAATATGCACCGGCCCGCTCCCGCACCACGATCGTCACGATCAGCATGTGGGGTTTCCCGCTCGGCGCGGTAATCGGCGGCTCGTTCGCCGGCCGCATGATCGAATATCAAGGCTGGACGTCGATTTTCTATCTCGGCGCGGTGTTGCCGCTGCTCTGCGTGCCCGTGCTGTTGATTCTCCTGCCTGAATCCGTGCGCTATATGACCTATGTGAGCGGCAAGCGCGCAGCCATGGCACACATTCTGTCGAAAATCGACGGCGTCAATACGTTCCGCGCGGGCGACGATTTTTACCTCATTGAACCACGTGCGACTCGCGGAAGTGTGCGTGAACTGTTCGCCAACGGTCTGGGAAGGGGCACGGTGCTGCTGTGGATCACGCTGTTCGCAAGCCTCGTGCTGACCTACTGCCTGATCAACTGGATTCCGTCGCTGTTGAGACAGGCCGGTTTGCCGATCAAGGATGCTGTGCTCGGCACGGTAATGATCAATTTCGCCGGTATCGTGGGCAGTCTGGCGGTATCGCGTGCGATGAAGCGCAGGCCATTGCGCGTTCTCACATTAGCCTACCTGCTCGGTGCGGTGTCGGTCGCGTCGATCAGTTTCGCTGAGCACAACGTAGTGCTGATCATGATTTCAATCTTTCTGACCGGCTTTTTCATCATCGGCGCGCAACTCGCCGTGACCGCGTTCATCACCGGCTACTATCCGACCTCGATCCGCGGTACTGGCGTTGGCTGGTCACAAGGCGTCGGGCGCTTCGGCTCGCTGCTAGGACCGCTGGCAGGCGGCGCCGTTATTGCCGTCAGCGCACAGCCTTCGCACGTGTTCCTGTTCTGTGCAATTCCGGCGCTGGTCGCGTGTGCGGCGCTGTTCGGACTTGGGCGCACGATGCACCCCTCGAGCAACGAAAGCGCACACGAGTTGCAGGTGGCGCCACCGCGCCACTGAGCCGCAGTCCGAGGCAACCAACCTCCTCGTCGAACGACAAGGCAATGTGGATCGGACGGCACAGTCTTGCAGCGAGCATCTCCGGCACGAGTGCCATACAAGCCGGTCAGGCGGTCGAGCATGGCGTCGGGCGCTTTAAGCTCCAGAGCCAATGCCAACTAACGCTTCGCAAACAACCGCAGTGTGCTCGTAAGCACTTGCAGCATCGGCGTTTTGCCCAAACGGCCGAACATGGGCGCAGCCCTCAACGCATGCCGTAGTCTTTGCTTTCAGACGGCGATCTCTCATTTCCCGAGGCGCGCTTACGAGCAACGCTGCCAGCTGATTGACCGCCTGTGTCTTCGCCTTGACTGTGCCGCGTCTGGCCACGAAGACAGCACGCATCGCTCCGGCAGCACCGGCATGTTGCTTTGGGATAGCTGTAGCCGTTCCAACGGAGAGCACACGTGCGGCGTTTTTGGATCAGTGGGATCGAACTTCCCTCAGAATCAGCGCTTTATGCTGGTTCCTTGCGCTTGCGCCCCGCAGACGGCGCACGCGGACGCGCTGGCTCGACTGGCCACTCGCCACCCAGTGATTGCGTGGCGGTTTGCGCCGCGGCGAGCAGCGGGACACTCATTTTTTTCACGGCAGTCGCAGTAAAGCGCTTGAGGGGGCCCGATAGCGACAAGGCGCCAGCAATCTGACCTTCGGGTCCGAAGACCGGAGCCGCCAATGCGGCACAGGAAGGATCCCGTTCGCCGAACGATATGAAAATCATCGACTCATGAGATTCGGAAGTCACGCCGTTGCGAAAAGCACTCAGGACTTTTCCCGCTGCGCCGCGCGCCATTGGCAAAAGTTCGCCGGCGCGCACACGGCCCAGCGTGGAATGCCTCGAATCCAGACGAAACATGCACAACCTCGTATTCCGGTCGTGCTCGTCGTGGAGAGTAGACGCAATAGGATAACGTACCACAGCGAGCCAGTATCGAATCCGCACAACCGGGTTCCTGGCAACATGAGCAAGAGCGCGGACTCCGCGAGCAGAATGGGCATGTCCACTATGCACAGCGAAGACAGCAGCCCGTCAACGAAGGCTGTTCGGCAAGGCCTTTCGGCATTGCCTCCACGCGGACATTCCTATGCCAGGCCGCTCCCGTTTTGGAGTTCCGGTGCTTCTGCGGTGGTTTGGTTTTGGCGGCCTCGGCATCTTGCGTCTTGCCGGCGATGCATCTGACTTCTGCCCCCTCGCCGCCCGTTTTGCCCGCGGTTTAGCCTCGATGTCCCTATGCCGTGTGTCCCGGACGTTTAAGGAGTGTGCTTTCCTTTTCAAACCTTCTCGAAGCGAGTACACCATGCCTTGAAAAGCGCTTCTTCGGGAAACGCCTTTACCTCGTAACGGGCCGGCGGATGCTCGGTAGGCTTCATCAGGTGCCCGCACTCCTTAATCAGCTCGGGCCATGGCACGTAGGCTGATTGCGTAGTCTCGTGACGGAAAATCACTACGATGTCTGTGGCTGTGACAATAGCGAGTGAACTCAATCTGTCCACACACACGCAGTGAGCAATTCGCCGGAAGGCGGCTGCGCGATGCCTTCCCGGCTATGGATGTCGTTCAGATGTGTTAGCTGATCCTGATAGTCTGCGGCAAGACGACATGTGTTATCCACCGACACCAATAGGAGAAAAGGCGATGCGTTGTTGGCCCACTCAGTCAGTTGTTCTACAACCTCGCGCGAAACCTGCAGCCTTTGTTGCACGCAAAGGGGCGTTTTAGAAATGCCGCAGACTTTGTTGTGCGCCGATAAGAATAAAAAAAAGGCGTCACGTTGCCGTGACGCCTTAAAAAGTTCTAGCCATTCCGAGGGCCGTGCTAGAACCTGAGAGACGGTATTCGAAAGTTTGGTGTGCGACTCGCCGCCCATACGGTGCGCGACAGGGGCTGTTACGGTGGACTGTGGGAAGACACTCGACCAGACATTGCGCGGACCACGGCAGGTTCGAAGACTTCAAAATACAGAACCTGAAACCGTCTTTCGAAATGAGATTCCATTTTTTATGGTTATGCTGACTAAGTCAAGCAAAATCTAAAGAGGCAACATTCGTTGCGGCAAAATATTCCGATACAATGAATCTTCTGATGGAAAATCCAATGCATGCCCCAGGCCGGGGCTCCCGCGCGTCCTTTGAGAGAGGATTGTCAGCGCGGTTGCGTACAAAAAATTGAAATAAAGTTCCAAAAATCCACATGTCTCGATCCAAGCCCTCCCAAGTCGCACCGGATGCCGCCAGAGAAAAAGACGGCTCCGGCGAGGAAGTCACGGCCCTCGCGCGCGGTTTGACCGTACTGCGCGCCGTCGCCGCCGCGGACTCGCCGCTCAGCAACCGCGAGCTGACGGAACTGACCGGCATTCCCAAGCCCACCGTTTCGCGGATCACCGCCACCTTGGTCAGCGCGGGTTTCCTGTTCCGCCTGCCCGACAGCGAGCGTTTCGTGCTGACCTCGTCGGTGCTGGAACTGAGCAACGGTTTTTTGCGCAACTTCGACATTCGCGCTCGCGCGCGGCCGTTCCTGATCGAACTCGCGGAACGCACCGCGTTGTCCGTGCATCTAGCTGTGCGCGACCGCCTCGATATGGTGGTGATCGACGCGATCCGGCCGCGTTCGGCGGTACTGGTGTCGCGTCTCGAGATCGGCTCGCGCATGAATCTGAGCCGTACCGCCATCGGCCGCGCGTATCTGGCCGCGCTCGAAGCGCCGGAGCGGGAAAAATTGCTGATCGGCCTGCAGGCCGCCGAAGGCGACGACTGGGGCCACGTCGGCAACCGGCTCGACAGTGCGTTGCAGGAGACCATGGAGCGCGGCTTCGCCATTGCGACAGGCGAATGGTACGACGGCCTGAATGCGATCGCCTTGGGCTTCGTCGGCCCGTCGGGCGAACGCTATGCGGTCAATTGCGGCGGCTCCGCCGACCAGTGCCCGCGCGACTGGCTAATCACGCGCGCCGCGCCCGCGCTGATCGAGTGCGTCGCCAGCATCGTGCTGGAGATCGGCGGCACGCCCGGGCGCCGTCTGGACACCTGAAGCGGTCAATGGCACGCCGGCCCTCCGGCCCGCCGCCACGAACATTACAGCCATTCTGTAACCTTCGTAATCAAAAGAAAAATACGCGGGTGGACTGTTACAGAGCCCGCGACGTAGGATCATGCCTTCCCGTCGCGGGACACACGCCCGGCTTGCTGTTTTCCTTGTCGATAACGCTCCGGCCGCCTGTCAGGATGCCGCATTGCGCTAACATCCCTGTCCCGCGCCTCCGGTAGCATCGCGCTGAACGAGCGCGGTGCACCCGTTGTCGAAACCACCTGCCGTGTCACTCGCGTGCCGGCCCGCCGGCCTGTCGAAACGGCGCGAACGCGCGAGCGGCTCACATCCAAGCCAGTCACCTGACCGAACCGATGGACGAACAACAAAAGCATTCGGAAACCTCTCGCCCCACCCCTGCGGCTCCCCAACCGTCCTCCAGCGGCGGGCCAGCCGGCACACCGAACCATGCACCGGGCATGGTGAAGCGGCACCGCGGCCGCAACATCGCACTGATCATCGCGGCGCTGGTCATTCTCGGGTTCGTGGTGTGGCGCTGGCACCCTTGGGGCGGCCCCGGCGGTGGAGCAAGCGGCGCGGCCGACGCCGGCGGGGCGAGCAGCGGCCGGGCCGGCCGCGCTGGCCGAGGCGGCGCCGGCGGCATGGCCAACATGGCGCAACCCGTTCACGTGGCGGCCGCGACGCAGGGCGAAATGCCGGTGGTGCTGACCGCGCTCGGCACGGTCACGCCGCTTGCCAACGTCACGGTGCTGCCGCAGTTGAGCGGCACGCTGCAGGAGGTGTATTTCAAGGAAGGCCAGATGGTCAAGAAGGGCGACGTGCTGGCCCAGATCGACCCGCGCCCCTATCAGATCTCGCTCGACAACGCGCAGGGCACACTCGCACGCGACGAAGCGCTGCTGCAAACCGCCCGGCTCGACCTGAAGCGTTATCAGACGCTGCTTTCGCAAGACTCCATCGCCAGCCAGCAGGTCGATACGCAGGCTTCGCTGGTGCGGCAATACGAAGGCACGGTGAAGTCCGACAAGGCCAACATCGACACCTTCAAGCTCGACCTCGTCTATGCGCGCATCACTGCACCCGTGTCGGGACGCGTCGGTCTGCGCCAGGTCGATCCGGGCAATTACGTGACGCCGAGCCTGACCAACGGCATCGTCGTGATCACGCAGTTGCAGCCGATCAGCGTGATCTTCACCACTTCCGAAGACAATCTGCAGCAGATCATCCAGCAGACCCAGGCGGGCGAGAAACTCTCGGTCACCGCGTATGACCGCAGCAACACTACGTCGCTCGAAGGCGGCATGCTCGAAACGCTGGACAACCAGATCGATACCACCACCGGCACGGTCAAGCTGCGCGCCGTCTTTCAGAACAGCAAGAACCTGCTGTTCCCGAATCAGTTCGTGAACACCCGCCTGCTGGTCGATACGATCAAGGGCGCGGTGATCGTGCCGACGCCGGCCGTGCTCAACGGCTCGATGGGCCAGTTCGTGTACGTCGTGAAGCCGGACAACACGGTGACGGTACGGCCGGTCAAGGTCGGCCCCGTGGACGGCGAGCGCACCAGCATCAAATCCGGCCTGGCGGTCGGCGAGCGCGTGGTGATCGACGGTTCGGACCGCCTCAAGGAAGGCGCGAAAATCACGATTCCGGCCGACAAGCCCCGTGGTGCTTCCGGTGCGCGTGGCGCAGTCGCGGCGTCGGGCGCCTCCGGCACGCGCGGGCATCACGGCAAACACGCGGCGCAAGCCTCGCAATAAAGGCACGGCACCTATCGCATGAATCCATCCCGCGCTTTTATTCTGCGTCCCGTCGGCACCGCGCTGCTGATGGCGGCGATCATGCTGGTCGGTCTCGTCGCGCTGCGCTTCCTGCCGCTCTCCGCGCTGCCCGAGGTCGACTATCCGACGATCCAGGTGCAGACCTTCTATCCGGGCGCGAGCCCGGACGTGATGACGTCGTCGGTCACCGCACCGCTCGAACGCCAGTTCGGGCAGATGCCGTCGCTCAATCAGATGTCGTCGCAAAGCTCGGCCGGCTCGTCGATCATCACGCTGCAATTCAGCCTCGATCTACCGCTCGACATCGCCGAGCAGGAAGTGCAGGCCGCCATCAACGCGGCCGGCAACCTGCTGCCCTCGGACCTGCCCGCGCCGCCGATCTACGCCAAGGTCAATCCGGCCGACGCGCCGATCATCACGCTCGCGATCACCTCGAAGACGCTGCCGCTCACGCAAGTGCAGGATCTGGCCGACACACGTCTCGCGCAGAAAATCTCGCAGGTGGCGGGCGTGGGCCTGGTGAGCCTGTCAGGCGGCCAGCGCCCGGCCGTGCGCATTCAGGCGAATCCGCGCGCGCTTGCCGCGTACGGTCTGAATCTCGACGACCTGCGCACCACCATCTCGAACCTGAACGTCAACACGCCGAAGGGCAATTTCGACGGCCCCACGCGCAACTACACGATCAACGCGAACGACCAGTTGACCGACGCCGACGCGTACAAGAGCGCGGTGGTCGCGTACAAGAACGGCCGCGCGGTGATGCTGACCGACGTGGCCACGATCGTGCAGGGCGCCGAGAACACCAAGCTCGGCGCATGGGTGGACGGCACGCCCGCGATCATTCTGAACGTGCAGCGTCAGCCGGGCGCGAACGTGATCCAGGTGGTGGACAGCATCAAGAAGCTGCTGCCGCAATTGCAGCAGGCGCTGCCCGCCGCGCTCGACGTAGAGATCGTCACCGACCGCACCACCACGATCCGCGCTTCCGTGGGCGACGTGCAGTTCGAACTGGCCATGTCGGTCGTGCTGGTGGTGATGGTGATGTACCTGTTCCTCGCCAACATCTACGCGACCATCATTCCGAGTCTCTCGGTGCCGCTGTCGCTGATCGGCACGCTCGCCGTGATGTACCTGTGCGGTTTCTCGCTGGACAACCTGTCCTTGATGGCGCTGACCATCGCGACCGGCTTCGTGGTGGACGACGCGATCGTGATGATCGAGAACATCGCGCGTTACGTGGAAGAAGGCGAGTCGCCGCTCGAAGCCGCGCTGAAGGGTTCGAAACAGATCGGCTTCACGATCATTTCGCTGACGGTCTCGCTGATCGCCGTGCTGATTCCGCTGCTCTTCATGGGCGACGTGGTCGGCCGCCTGTTCCACGAATTCGCCATTACGCTCGCCGTGACGATCGTCATCTCGGCGGTCGTGTCGCTCACGCTGGTGCCGATGATGTGCGCCAAACTGCTGCGCCACACGCCGCCGCACGAGAGCCACCGCTTCGAGGCCAAGGCGCACCGCGCGATCGACTGGGTGATCGCGCGCTACGCGGTCGCGCTCACGTGGGTGCTGAACCGGCAACGCTCCACGCTGGTCGTCGCACTCCTCACGCTGGTGCTGACCGGCCTGCTGTACGTATACATTCCGAAGGGCTTCTTCCCGGTGCAGGACACCGGCGTGATCCAGGCGATCACGCAGGCGCCGCAGTCGGTGTCGTATGCGTCGATGGCCGAGCGCCAGCAGGAACTCGCCGCACAGATCCTGAAGAATCCGGACGTGGAAAGCCTGACCTCGTTCATCGGCGTGGACGGCAGCAATATCACGCTGAACAGCGGCCGCATGCTGATCAACCTGAAGCCGCGCGACGACCGCAGCAACACCGCGAGCGAAGTGATCCGCCAGTTGCAGCGGGACGTGGCGCATATTCCAGGCGCGTCGCTGTACATGCAACCGGTGCAGGATCTGACGATCGACTCGACGGTGAGCCCCACGCAGTACCAGTTCATGCTGACCGATCCGAACATCGGCGAATTCACCACGTGGGTGCCCAAGCTCGTCGAGCGCTTGCGGCAGTCGCCTGAGCTGGCGGACGTGGCGACGGATCTGCAGGACAACGGCCAGTCGGTCTACATCGAAATCGATCGCGCCACTGCGTCGCGTTACGGCATCACGCCGGCCACCGTGGATAGCGCGCTGTACGACGCGTTCGGCCAGCGCATCATCTCGACCATCTTCACCCAGTCGAACCAGTACCGCGTGATTCTGGAAGCGCAGCCGGAAATGCAGCACTACACCGAATCGCTGAAGTCGATCTATCTGCCCTCTTCCACGTCCACGGGCGGGCAAGTGCCGCTGTCGTCGATCGCGCGCTTCATCGAGAAGCCCGCGCCGCTGCTGGTCACGCATCTGAGCCAGTTCCCGGCCACCACCGTGTCGTTCAACCTCGCGCCGGGCTCATCGCTCGGCGCGGCGGTGAAGGCGATCGACCAGGCGCAGAAGGACATCGGCTTGCCCGCGTCGTTCCAGACGCGCTACCAGGGCGCGGCGCTGGCGTTCCAGGCGTCGCTGTCGAACGAACTGTTCCTGATCCTCGCGGCGATCGTCACGATGTATATCGTGCTGGGCGTGCTGTACGAGAGCTTCATCCATCCGATAACGATTCTCTCCACGCTGCCCTCGGCCGGTGTCGGCGCCCTGCTCGCGCTGCTCATTACCGGGCACGATCTGGACATCATCGGCATCATCGGTATCGTGCTGCTGATCGGTATCGTGAAGAAGAACGCAATCATGATGATCGACTTCGCGCTCTACGCCGAGCGCGAGGAAGGCAAGCCGCCGCGCGAAGCGATCTATCAGGCGTGTCTGTTGCGCTTCCGGCCGATTCTGATGACCACGCTCGCCGCCCTGCTCGGCGCGCTGCCGCTGATGCTCGGCACGGGTGCCGGCTCGGAGCTGCGCCGTCCTCTCGGTATCGCGATTGCGGGTGGGTTGATCGTCAGCCAGTTGCTGACGCTCTTCACCACGCCGGTGATCTACCTCGCGTTCGACTCGCTCGGCCGCCGCGTGCGTGAGCGCTTCAATCGGGGCAAGTCCACGCCGCCCGTCACCGACGCGGGGAACTGAGCGATGAATCTGTCGCGTCCGTTTATCTCCCGCCCGGTCGCCACCACGCTGCTCGCGGTCGGCATTGCGCTGGCCGGCGTTTTCGCGTTCACGAAGCTGCCGGTGGCGCCGCTGCCGCAGGTCGATTTCCCGACCATTTCGGTGCAGGCCACGTTACCGGGCGCGAGTCCGGATACCGTGGCGACCAGCGTCGCCAGTCCGCTCGAACGGCATCTCGGCTCGATCGCCGACGTCACCGAAATGACCTCGATGAGCTCGGTCGGCTCCACGCGCATCACCATGCAGTTCGGCCTGAACCGCGACATCGACGGCGCCGCGCGCGACGTGCAGGCCGCCATCAACGCGGCGCGCGCCGATCTGCCGGCGAGCCTGCGCAGCAACCCGACCTACCACAAGGTCAATCCGGCCGACGCGCCGATCCTGATTCTGGCGCTCACGTCGAAAACGCTCACTGCCGGCCAGTTGTACGACTCCGCGGCCACCGTGCTGCAACAGTCGCTGTCGCAGGTGGACGGCGTCGGCGAAGTGGACGTGAGCGGCTCGGCCAATCCGGCCGTGCGCGTCGAACTGGAGCCGAATGCGCTCTCGCACTACGGCATCGGTCTCGAAGACGTGCGCGCGGCGCTCGCCGCCGCCAACGCGAACAGCCCGAAAGGCTCGATCGAATTCGGCCCGAACCGCGTGCAGATCTACACCAACGACCAGGCCAGCAAGGCGTCGCAATACAAGGATCTGGTCATCGCATATCGCAACGGCTCGGCGGTGAAACTCTCCGACGTGGCGGAGGTGGTCGATTCGGTAGAAGATTTGCGCAATCTCGGCCTCTTCAACGGCAAGCGTTCGGTGCTGGTGATCCTGTATCGCCAGCCGGGCGCGAACATCATCGACACCATCGACCGGGTGACGGCAATGCTGCCGCAACTGCATGCGTCGCTACCCGCGGACGTCGAGATCGCGCCGGCCGCCGACCGTTCCACCACGATCCGCGCGTCGCTGAAAGATACCGAGCGTACCCTCGTGATCGCGGTGGCGCTGGTGGTGATGGTGGTGTTCCTGTTCCTGCGCAACTGGCGCGCCACGCTGATTCCGAGCGTGGCCGTGCCGATCTCGATCATCGGCACGTTCGGCGCGATGTATCTGCTCGGCTTCTCGATCGACAACCTTTCGCTGATGGCCTTGACCATCGCGACCGGCTTCGTGGTGGACGACGCGATCGTGGTGCTGGAGAACATCTCGAGACATATCGAGAATGGCGTGCCGCGCATGAAGGCGGCGTTCCTCGGCGCGCGCGAAGTCGGCTTTACCGTGCTGTCCATCAGTATTTCGCTGGTCGCCGTGTTCCTGCCGATCCTGCTGATGGGCGGCATTGTCGGGCGCCTGTTCCGCGAATTCGCGCTGACGCTCTCGCTCGCGATCGGCGTGTCGCTGATCGTCTCCCTCACGCTCACGCCGATGATGTGCTCGCGCCTCCTGCGCGAGCCGCACGAGCAGAAGGAAGAAGGCCGTTTCGGCCGCTGGCTCGAACGCGGTTTCGCGTCGATGCAGCGCGGCTACGAGCGCACGCTCGGCTGGGCGCTGCTGCATCCGCGCCTGATCGTGACGATCCTGCTGCTGACGATCGGCCTGAACGTCTGGCTGTACATCATCGTGCCGAAGGGTTTCTTTCCGCAGCAGGACACCGGGCGGCTGATCGGCGGCATTCAGGCCGATCAGAGCACCTCGTTCCAGGCCATGAAAGGCAAGTTCGCGCAGATGATGGAGATTGTCGGCAAGAACCCGGCGGTGGACAGCGTGGCCGGCTTCACGGGCGGGCGGCAGACCAACTCCGGCTTCATGTTCGTGACGCTGAAACCGAAGTCCGAGCGCAAGCTTTCCGCCGATCAGGTGATCCAGCAACTGCGCGCGCCGCTCGGCGACGTGGCCGGCGCGCGGACCTTCCTGCAGGCGGTGCAGGACATTCGCGTCGGCGGACGGCAATCGAACGCGCAATATCAATTCACGCTGCTGGCCGATTCCACGCCCGACCTTTACCTGTGGGGACCAAAGCTCACCGAGGCGCTGCAGGCACGCCCCGAACTCGCCGACGTGAACTCCGACCAGCAGCAAGGCGGCCTCGAAGCGATGGTGACGATCGACCGCGCCACCGCCGCGCGCCTCGGCATCAAGCCGGCGCAGATCGACAACACCTTGTACGACGCGTTCGGCCAGCGCCAGGTATCGACGATCTACAACCCGCTGAACCAGTATCACGTCGTGATGGAAGTCGCGCCGAAGTACTGGCAGAGCCCGGACATGCTCAAGCAGATCTATATCAGCACCTCGGGCGGCAGCGCGAGCGGCGCCCAGACCACCAACGCGCCGGCGGGCACGGTGACGACGACGGCAAGCACGACCTCGACCAGCGCGACCAGCGCGACGACGGGCGGCACGGCGGGCACGACCGCATCGAGCGCGGCGAGCATCGCAGCGGACTCCGCGCGCAACCAGGCGATCAATTCGATCGCGGCGAGCGGCAAGTCGAGCGCTTCGTCGGGCGCGGCGGTGTCGACCGCGAAGGAAACGATGGTGCCGCTGTCGGCGATCGCGAGCTTCGGGCCAGGCAGTACGCCGCTCTCCGTGAACCACCAGAGCCAGTTCGTGGCCTCGACGATTTCGTTCAACCTGCCCCCGGGCGTGTCGCTTTCCACCGCGACCCAGGCGATCTACGACACGATGGCGCAGATCGGCATGCCTGGCACCATCCACGGCAGCTTCCAGGGCACGGCGCAAGCGTTCCAGCAGTCCATGTCCGATCAGCCGATCCTGATTCTGGCCGCGCTGGCCGCCGTGTATATCGTGCTTGGCATGCTGTACGAGAGCTACATCCATCCGCTGACGATTCTGTCCACGCTGCCTTCAGCAGGCGTGGGCGCGCTGCTGGCGTTGCTGCTCTTCAAGACCGAGTTCAGCATCATCGCGCTAATCGGCGTGATTCTGCTGATCGGCATCGTGAAGAAGAACGCGATCATGATGGTGGACTTCGCGATTGAAGCATCGCGGCACGGGCTGTCTTCGCGCGATGCGATTTTTCAGGCGTGTCTGCTGCGTTTCCGGCCGATCATGATGACCACCTGTGCCGCACTGCTCGGCGCGTTGCCGCTCGCGTTCGGCCGCGGCGAAGGCGCGGAGCTGCGCGCGCCGCTCGGGATCGCGATTGTCGGCGGCCTGATTGTCAGTCAGATGCTCACGCTCTATACGACGCCGGTAGTGTATCTCTACATGGACCGGGTCCGGCTCAGATGGGAGTCGCGCAAGGCTCGCAGAACGGGGGTTGCGCCGTCCTGATGCTATTCGGGTTTCGCGTGCGGGAGCTTCGCGTGCGCGTGTTGTCGCAACGTGGCTGACAGCGCCGCGAAACCCGATTGCAGGAGCTCGTCGCCGCCACCGGCATGACTGACACTCGCGCGGACGAATTCAGGCACGACGCTCTGCCCCACCGCAAACAGTCCGGCAGCACTGACAAGACAGTTCTGCTGCCCCAGAACGGTCTGAACATCCACCGCGCGCCCCGGCGCCGGAACCTCTATCCAGAAGTGCGGACTTTGCGGATGCGTCACGTAATTCAGTCCTGACAGATGGCGTTCCACCAGATGTTTCCGACGTTCGAGTTCGGCTGCCTGCTGACGCATGAGCCTCTGCGCCACCCCTTCCTCTATCCAGCGGCTCGCGAGTTCGAGCGGTAGAGGCGTCGCCATCCAGCAGGTGGCCCTCACCGCGGCACCGAAGCGGCTGATCAACGGCAAAGGCGCATGGACATAACCGACACGCAGGCCTGCCGCGACGACCTTGCTCAAACTGCCGATCACGACGCCGCGCTCGGGCGCGAACAGACTGATCGGCGGTGGCCGGTTGGCCATTAACACGCCATGCGCTTCGTCTTCGATAATCAGGACATTGTGGGCCCGGCACACTTTTGCGACGATCTCGCGGCGTTCGACGGACAGCACGGCGGTGGTCGGATTCTGGATGCTCGGCGTGCAGTACAGCGCCGAAACGCGATGGGTACGGCATACGTCCAGTAGTGCTTGAGGCATGAGACCTTCCTCGTCCATCTCGATACCGAGCAGCTTGATGCCCAGCAGCCGCGCCGCGCTGATCAGCCCAGGATAAGTGAGGCGCTCGGTGACCACGATGTCTCCCGCGCGAAGCAATGCAATCAGCGCGCAGAGCAGCCCGTGCTGGCCGCCGTTGACGCACACGATCTGATCGGGTCCGCTCGCAAAGTCGCCGTGGCCCAACCATTGCGCACCCGCCTGACGATGTCGTGCGGAGCCGAGGTCCGGTGTATAGAGCATGAGTTCGCGCAGGGTCTCGCCATCTGCGGCCAACTCATCGAGGCTGCGTGCGAGCATCACGGCCTCCTGCCCGGGAATATGCATGCTGCGACTCATATCGATGCACCGGTGCGGCTCGTCGCTACAATTCTTGAAGCCGCGGTCGCATGAACGCTCCAGGCCGCGTTTGCGCACGAAGGTTCCGTCGCCCACTCTCGCGACAACCAGTCCGATGCGCTCCAGTTCCGCATACGCGCGACTAACCGTGCCGGCGGTCACACCGAGCTTGTCGGCCAGCAGCCTGTGCGGTGGGAGCTTGGCTCCGCCCGCGATCGAACCGTCGTGAATGCGTGTCGCGAGCGCCTCCGCGAGGCGCTTGTATTTGGGTGTGCGCCCACACTCGAGCGACGGCTTCAGAATTGAAACCATGTCAATAATTGGTTTGACTGTCATTAGGCATCCTAATACGATTATCGATCTGATCCGCGCCAATTCTACTGATTCACCGTAATTTAAATTAAGATAAGGGATACATTGACGTCATGCCGACAACGGCCACTATCGATATTCCGCGCAATGCATACAGAGATTGGCGCACCGGGTTTGTGACGTCCGTCCTGTTTCTGATTGTCTGTCTGAGCTGGGGCACCACCTGGCTGGGCATCAAGATAGCCGTTGAAAGCGCGCCGCCACTGACTTCCGCCGGACTTCGCTTTCTGATCGCCTTCCCGCTGTTCCTCGTCTTTGCGTTGGTGCGCAAGGAGCCGCTTTTCTTCCCGCGTGAAAAAATCGGCTTCTTTATTTTCGTCACGCTGGGCTACTTTTGCGTTCCGTATTATTTTCTCAACTACGGCGAGCTACATGTTGCATCGGGATTAACAGCCCTAATATTTAGCAGCATGCCGGTCTTTATCTTGATATTTTCCGCATTATTTCTGCGCGAGAAAATCTATTTCTCACAATTGATCGGCATCGCCGTCGGTTTCGGCAGCCTGTTCATGATCGTTAAAACGCAAGGCATGCACATGGATCACGCCGAACTCCTCGGGGTTCTGGCCATTCTCGCCGCCGCAGTCATGCATGCGTTGTGTTACGTCATCACCAAACGTCAGGGCGCGCATATCGGCGTAATCACCTTCAACACGCTGCCGATCGGCATCGCCGGCTTAATGCTGTTCATCGCAGGAACGTTTCTCGAACATCCCAGACTCGAGAACATCACACTCCGTTCATGGAGTGCGTTGACCTACCTGGGATTGGCCGCGTCAGTCGGCGGATTCATCGTCTATTTCTTTTTGCTCAAGCGGCTCAGCCCGGTCATTCTCTCGTTCGTGTTCATCATCTTCCCCGTGTTTGCCGTCGTAATCGGCTCCTGGTACGAGGGGCTGCCGATTTCAAAAGACCTTTGCTTCTATTCAGCCCTGTTACTGCTGGGATTCGCCATCACAAAGTTGCCCGCGGAAAAACTCCTGGTAAAAAACAGGCAGATGTCTCGGTGAGGCCACTATGGACATGCTCAATCACGACAATCTGCAGTGCATCTACCGCCACGCCAGCCGCACCTATCCGGAGGAATGCTGCGGCTTCGTTTTCGCCGACGGAACCGTCCATCATGGCGTCAATATCCAGAGTGAGTTGAATCGCCGGCAACCTGATATCCATACGCGCACCGGCGCGAACGGGTACACCTTCTCCGTCGCCGACACGCTTGCAATGAACCGAAGCTTCCAAAGCGGCAATCCCGCCACGGTCATCTACCACTCGCATCCAGACGTCGGCGCCTACTTCAGTCATGAAGACGAGAACAAGGCACTGTTCATGGGCAAGCCGGCGTACCCGGTCGCCTATCTCGTCGTGGATGTCCGCGCGGGTCATGCCAAAGGGGCAAAGTTTTTCCAATGGAACGGCAAATGTTTTGCCTGTGTTCAAGAGATTCACGCCGGCCAGGAAAACCCGGCAATACCAATCAGGAGTTGACAATGAAAGTCGTGATCTTCCCGGAAGTCCTCGCGAGAGCCGCACGCCTGCCATCCCATCGCATGGAAGCCGAGGGCCGCACAGTGCGGGAGGTGATCGAGCACGTTTGTGCGCGCCATTCACCACTGCGTGTTCACCTGTTTTACGAAAACGACGCCTTCAAGGAACACTTTCTCCTGACCAGTTCAGGCGAAGTGGTGGACCCCGAGCACGCAGTTCCGGCGGGCGGCGAAGTCGAAATCATGCTGGCTACATCCGGCGGCCTCGACACCGACCACCTTTCCAATGACGAGATTCGCCGCTACGTCCGTCACATCACGCTGCCAGGCGTTGGGCGTGCAGGCCAACTGCGACTCAAGAAAGCGAAAGTCCTGATCATCGGCACAGGCGGATTGGGCTCGCCAATCTGCCTTTATCTGGCCGCTGCCGGCGTAGGCACCCTCGGGCTAATCGACTTCGACGTGGTGGAGCGCAGCAATTTGCAGCGCCAGATCGTGCATGGGAACAGCACACTCGGCATGCTCAAGGTGGAATCGGCGAAACAGCGTCTGCATGATCTGAACGCGGACATTGAGATCGACACCTATGCCGCCGCGCTCGACGCGGACAACGCCCGGCATCTGATCGGGCAATACGACGTGATAGTCGACGGCACGGATAACTTCGCATCACGCTACTTGGTCAATGACGTGTGTGCGCAATTGGGCAAACCTCTCGTCTACGGTGCGATATATCGCTTCGAAGGGCAAATGAGCGTTTTCAATTATCGCGGGGGGCCCTGCTATCGTTGCCTCTTTCCCAACAGCCCGCCTCCGGAACTTGCACCAAACTGCACTGCCGGCGGCGTCATTGGCGTGCTGCCCGGCGTCGTCGGTCTCATTCAGGCCACCGAGGCCATCAAGCTGATTCTCGATATCGGCGAATCGCTGGCCGGGCGGCTGATGCGCTTCGACGCGTTGACCATGAGATTTAACGAGGTCCGGTTCTCGCGCCGTTCCGGCTGCCCGTCTTGCTCCCCGAACCGTCATGGCAAGCTCTGCGAACCCGCTCAAATAGTGTGTTCGAGCGTGAACACGGACCGGCAACCGCTGGCACCTGATTTCTTCATCGAACCGTATGCGCTCAAGGCAATCATGGAGCGCGCCGACAGCAACCCTATATTGCTCGATGTACGTGACGCGAATGAACTGGAGGTCTGTCGGCTGCCCGGCGTGCTGCACATCCCTTTGGACGAGTTGAGCGAGCGCACCGCCTTACTGGATTCTCGCGAAACCTATTATCTGATCTGCTATGGCGGACTGCGAGCCGAGCGCGCCGCAATCATTCTTCAGGACGTCGGGTTCCCCCATGTGAAAGTACTGGAAGGCGGCATGAAACGCTGGGTGCGGGATGTCGAGCCCGACATGCCCATCTACTAATCCGTGACCGGCTGCCGAAGCGATGATCTACCCGTCGATACTCGAAACCATAGGCAACACACCTATTGTTCGCCTGGGAGCCTTCTCTGGCGAACTTGGGCTCGATGTCTTTGCGAAGCTTGAATCCTTCAATCCAGGCGGTAGCCACAAAGCACGGATCGCCTTGGGCATGATTCTCGATGCCGAACGCAGGGGCGTGCTCGTACGAGGCAGGCAGCAAACCATCGTAGAGCCCAGCGGCGGCAACACGGGCATTGGACTCGCAATCGCCGGCAATATTCTCGGCTATGAAGTGGTGTTGGTGATACCCGACAACTACAGTCCGGAAAAGCAAAAACTGCTGCGATTGTATGGCGCCAAAGTGGTGCTCTCAGACAGCCGCCTGGGGAACAATTCTCACGGTCAACGTGCCATGGAATTGCAGCTCGAGCATCCTGACTACGTAATGCTCAATCAGCAGCGCAACCATGCCAATCCGGAAACGCATCGAGAGTCCACCGCTCAGGAAATCCTGCGCGATTTTGGCGACCGTCAAGTGGACTGTTTCGTGGCGGGGATCGGCACGGGTGGACATATCACCGGCATTGGCGAGACGCTCAAGCAGCATTGGCCTGGCATGCGCGTATTCGGGGTCGAGCCGGAGCAATGCGATCTGCTGGCCGACCGGCATGCGCCGCATGAAATCCAGGGATTGTCGATCGGCGTCGTTCCGGCCGTTCTGAACCTGTCCGTGCTTGATGGAATGATCAAGGTTTCCAGGCTCGACTGCGAGTCGAGGATCCGGCAAACCATGCAGAGCGACTCGATCAGCCTCGGAATTTCCTCGGCGGCCAATCTCGTGGCAATCTCCAAACTGAAAAAAATACTGCCCAGCGGGGCCGTCGTGCTAACCATGATCTACGACGGCGTCGAGTCTTACCTATCCTCTTTCGGATAGCGGCAACGATAGCCCGTTGCTTCGGTTTTCCTTCTCACACCCAACCAACCCTCTCCATGCAGCCGGAGCAGGTGGAGTGCACGGACCCAGAAACGTCACGAATGAAAGACGTCTGTCGCGAATACGGCTTCGCTGAACGAACAGGATAAACGCTCTTTACCTGCACCCACACTCTTGCGGCGTATCTCCATGCGCCCGATCGGCCGCGCATTGCCGAGGTGAGTGCCGCCGCAGGGGATCACGTTGCCCTCGCACTCCCAATATCGGGCGTCGGGATGGACGGAATGCGGTTAGACGCGCACATCACTGGCGCGTAGGACAAATGCATTGGCGATGGTTTCTATCTCGCGGATTTCTTCTGCGGAGATGCGCTCGTCGACGGCGAAATCGAGCCGTGCGGCGTCGGTCCGAATATGACATCCGAGTATCCAGGCAGCCGCGTCCGGCCTTATCTGTTGCACGCCGATCAGGAGAAAGTGGCACGCCGTGTGGCTCAGAGAAAGTTGCGCCCGGCGCAAGCGGTTGATTCGCACCTCGACTGCGTCGCCTACGCGCACGTTCGCAAGATATCCAATGTCATCGGGATGAACGATATGCTCGATCACCCCGCCTATCTGAATGTCGGGGAAATCTGCGACTGCCAGATGATCGCCGTACATTTTTTTGGCGTGAATGAAGCGAACCTCAACGCCATTCTGTAGAACGATAACGCCGTGGTCCGCGTCCTGCCCACCTCCCTCCGGATAGGCGACAGTGGCATCGAGTTCGACATGCCCGGCACCGAGCTTGACGACCGTGGCAACGCACCGGTCCAGATTGAAATCCTCGTAGTAGCGCTTATTGGTCTTGCGGTTCAATGAAAACATGGCGTTCAGGATAAGTCTAAAAGGGTTCTGGCAGGATCTTTGGACTTCCGCTTCCGCGTCAATTGAAGTGCGGATTTGAGTGTCACGACCGAATCGGATGGAATGTTCTCCGTGATCACACAATGCGGCGAGACGAATACGTCGTCGCCAATGACAATGTCGCCGAAGATTCGCGCGAATGCACCAATCTCGGCCCGATTTCCCAAAGTTGGGTGTCTTTTGCCGGACGGGTTGGCGGCTATGCCCGTGGCCCCGAGAACGACACCGCCGAGGATGTAGCAGTCGTCGCCGATACGCGACGTCTCACCGATCACCGTACCCCACCCGTGATCCAGAACCAGGCGCCGGCCAATATGACAGCGCGGATGAATTTCGGCGCCTGAGAGCAACTTGCCTCGCGCCGATACGAGGGCGGCGACACTTGCGATTTCCCTATTCCGGTCGCCGTCAAGCGAGGCCATGTGGAGAATGGCGTGGGCGAGGCGGTAGTGAAGTACCGCTTTGTAAGACGAGTATCCCAACGCTATCTCTTCGACCGAACCGCGGGATGCGGGATCCTTGGCGGCGAAGGCGTTCAGATCGTGTTCGGCCGCCGTGGCTGCCGCAATGCACTGCGCGTGCGTTGCGATTTTATTGACCAGAGCGGGTGAGCAGCATTCCATCAACGCTGCATGGAGGAGGTTTTGAACGATCTGCTTTGGCATTTATACGTCCACGTTCGAGATAACTATCGTTATGCCAATGGGCGACGCATGCGGCTATGGGACAAGTCCGAAACCGCGCCGCCAGGACGGCCGAAGGCAGCGCAATTGTATGAATCGTTACAGCTGGTCAAGAGAGGCGCATAAGTCCTTTCTAAAGGCGCGTTTATTCAGGTTTTTTGCGGCCGGGGAAAGCGATGCGGGAAGACGCGATCAGTATCGAAGAAGCGTTGGCGATTTACACGAGCCGCTCAGCGCACGCCGAGTCATGATCTGACGGAGATGCCGGTGGTGGCGCTGTGTGCGATTCTCTCAGGCGCCAATAGCTGGGTGGCGATCCAGACACCAAAGCGGAACTGAAGATACGCCGCCTCAAGGCCTGCGCCAACGATCAATATCTCGCCCGCCTGCTGAACTCTTGAGCTTCATGCGCTTGCCCTGCGGCCGAAGGATTGGCAGTGCCGTGTCCAATACTGCTTTCCCCGGGCCGGTCTCGAATACATATGACCAGATCGTTTTCTTCTACAGCTTCTGGTCTCTGGCAAGCAAAAAAATCCGCTGCCATTGCCTCGCCTGCCGCTCGTTCGACATGGGCAACACCCATACCTCACGCTTCGCATCCTTGACCTTCAGGGCGACCTGCGCTTGCGCCTCGCGGCCTTGCGCCTCGGCCTCGAGCAGATCGGCAAAGATATAGGCGCCCTGCTCCACGCCGACCTGAATCTCACACAGGCGCTTGCCGGCAGCGAGCCGGACCGATCCCCAAGTGCCCTGGAGTTCGTGCGTCCAGTCGCCATTGCGGACATTCGGCGCCACCTCCTTGCGGCGGCGCCACCAGTACGCCAGAGCAGCCACCAGCACGAACACGGCCAGCACGGCAACACCCACCGCGACGGCCAGTCCGAACGCGGCCTGCAGGGCATAAAACGCCCGGACCGCGCCATACACCAGCGCGACCAGCGCAATCAACGCAACGAGAATCGGCATTGCAAACTCACAGGCAAAAAAACTCAGCCTGGCACGAGCGCTGTCCCCCCGCACCCCAAGAAAACACTGCGGAAACTACGTGGATGTCAGTTTTCGGCTTCACGGCTGCTTGTGCGTCGCGGCCCATTCTTTCACCGCCTTCAACGTATTCTCGACATGCTTCTCCGGCGACAGGCTCGTGTATTCATAGATGACCTTGCCGTCCGGCGCGATCACATACGACACGCGATTGGCCATCGACGCATGCATCGGCATGCCCGCATCATATTCGCCGATCACCTTCGAGTCGGCGTCGGCCGCGACCGGGAATTTGCTCCGGCATTCGCTCACCGAAAACTTCGTCAGCGTGTCGATGTTGTCGTGCGACACGCCGATCACCGTCGCGCCATATTTCTTGTACTCGTCGACGGCTTCGGCGAACTCGTGAGCTTCGATCGTGCAGCCCTTGGTGAAGGCCGCCGGATAGAAGTACAGCACCACCGGTCCTTTCTTCAACTCGTCGGCGAGCGAATACGTGTAGGTCTTGCCGCCCAGCGAAGCCTGTGCGGTGAACGGCGGCGCCACGTCGCCCGGCTTGAGGGTCGCCGAGGCCGTCAGCGAATGCATGGCGAATCCCACCGACACGGCGCCGGCCAGTACCGCCGATATGAATTTCTTCTTCATCTGTCTGTTCCTCCAGGCGTTGATGCACGCGGTTCGTCCAACGAACCCAAGGCCATTGCGTTCACGGGAACGCCGGCCAACTTCGCTATTGGACCACGTACTCACGAGGTACGTAAGAAGCCGCCCGAAAGATGCGCGAGTCGCTGCCGCGCGGGCCGCGGACACGGTCCAGGCCAACCCGGGCAAACCACGCCCACCGCCCCACCGCGCCTGCCAGGCCAACTTACGCCAACCCGCAGAAATACCGCAACACCGTCCGCCCGTCAGGCGGCCACTTCGCCGATATGCGCACCGAACCAGGCCGCGGCCGACAGGTTCAGCTCGGCCAGCACCTCAGGCGTGAAGGTCACGAAACCAGCCGGCGCATCGGCGCCGAGCGCAATCGACGCCGCGTCGCCCCCTTCGCCGGCCGCCTCGGCAAGGCGCAGCAAGGTGCCCAGCTCGCCGCGCCGCGACACGATCGCCTCGCGAATCTGCGGCGCGAGGCCGAGTTTCTCCAGCACCGCGCCTGGCGAGCTGCCCAGCACCACATGGATCAGCGAAAAAATCCCGGTCATGAACGCGGCGTCGGCGAATTCGTCATCGGACGGTCGCAGCCAGGCGGCGGCCAGTTCCATGAAGCGCGAGCGCGTTCCCGCCAGTTGCACCAGCGGATCGGCGCGCAACGGCAGATCGCCGCTGTCGGCGTAAAGCAGCAGTTGCGCCCAGCGCGCGATCTGCCGCGTGCCGGTGGCGATGATCGCCTCGCGCAGCGACGCAATATTGCGCCCCAGGCCGAACGCGCTCGAATTGACGAGGCGCAGCAGTTGCACCACCACGCTCGGGTTCAGCTTGAGTTCGGCTTCGAGCTCGGCGATGCCGGCATCGCGCGACAGCAAGGCGAGCAGACGCAGCAGGCCCGGCCGCGGCGAGCGGTTGCGCGGCGCGGCCAGCACCTGGGGCCGCGCGAAAAAGTAGCCTTGAAACAGATCGAAGCCGAGCTCGCGCGCGAGCGCGAAGTCTTCGCGTGTCTCGACCTTCTCGGCGATCAGCGTCTTGCCCTGCCCGCGCACGACCGACGCCAGCTTCGGCAGCACGGCGCGGTCGGTCTGCAAGAAATCGATCTTGACGATGTCGGCATACGGCAGCGCGGCGCTCAGCTCGTCGGACAGTTCGCTGATGTCGTCGAGCGCCACCTGAAAGCCGGCGCGACGCAGTTCGCCCAGACGGCGGCAAAGTGGCGCATCGAATTCCACGGTCTCGAGAATTTCGAGCACGAAGCGCCCGGGCGGCATCAGATGGACGATGTCGTTAAAGAGCAGCGCCCGGTCGATATTGACGAAGCCGCGATGCCGGCCCAGCACCGTCGGCACGCCGATCCCGCCGATGGCGCGCGCCACCACCTGCGCCGTGGCCTGGGCGTCGTCGGTGACTTCGGCGTAGTTATGCGCGCCGGCTCTGAACAACAATTCGTAAGCATTGAGCGCACCGTCGCGATCGAGGATCGGCTGGCGGCCCAGATAGACGAACTGCGCGGGAGGCAGCGGCGCAGCGCCTTCGGCAGTTGAGTCGAGCACCTCGCTGTGCCGGGCAATGACCCTGGCTTGATGACGTTCAGACATAGGGCATCGGTGCAAGTGTTCGGAAAGCTACGCAGCAGCGGCGTCACGGCCGGCGCTGCACAACAGGTTTCTCGTATTAACGGACATCGGGTAGCCGCACTTTAGCTGAATCGGCCCCTCGCCACCCCTATGCCGCGCATAGCTTTTCCTTACCGGGTGTTTTTTGCAGCACCCGCTAAAGATTTCCCGGCACGGGCCGTTATCTCGTTCTGATGGGGCGGCCTGATACCCTCTCGACCGCCCGACACGGCGGAAAAACAGCCGCCTCGCCTGCAGACGAATACAGGTTCCCAGCGATAAACATGGAAGCGAACAGGATCACCGCGCCCCGCCGGGGCTCCTTGCGCACGGTCATCGACCGGCTTCGTGCGTTCGGCCGGCGCGAGCACGGCAAACCGCAGACGGCTGCCAGCCGCGCTGCGCAACTGGAACAGGTGGTCGGCGCCGTCGACCTGCTGGCGCACGTCGACGACGAACTGCGCTTCCTCTATGTGTCCGATGCCAGCCTGCGCTTCATCGGTTATCACCGCGAGTACCTCGAGACCATCACGCTGCACGATCTCGTGGCGCCGGCCGACGTGCCGCGCCTCGACGCGCTGCTTACACGCGCCGCCGCCTCGGGCAATGTCGAGAAGGCCACGCTCGGTCTCATCAAGTCGCTCACTTACCCGATCACCGTCGAACTGCGCGTGGTGCGCAGCAGCCACGACGGCGCCGACGGCTATGCGATCGCCGGCTTCGACGTGTCGGCCTGGCGCGCCACCGAGGAACGTCTGACCCAGGCACTGCATCTGGACCGCCTGACCAATCTGGCCAACCAGTCGGCGCTGATTCCGGTGCTGCTCGACGCCCAGCAGCAAGCCGACGCGCACGGCACGCCGGCCGCGCTGCTGCTGCTCGACCTCGACGACTATCAACGCGTGAACCGCGCGCTCGGCTACGACGCTGGCGACGAAATGCTGCGCGACACCTCGCGCCGCATACTGAATATGACGAGCCCGGCCGAGACCGTGGCGCGCGTGGCAAGCGACGAATTCGCGATCCTCGTGAAGCCCGCCGCCAGCCGCACCGATGCGGCGGCCGCCGCCGAGACCCTGGCGCGGCGCCTGCTCACCGCGATCCAGCAGCCGTATGTATTCAACGGCCAGCAGGTGCATCTGTCGGCCAGCATCGGCATTGCGCTCTACCCCGACGTGCGCCATGCCAACGACACCGCCGCCCACGACACCCACCTGCTGCGCTGGGCCGACCATGCCCTCCTGCAGGCCAAGGCGGCCGGCGGCAACACGCTCGCCTTCTATGTCCCCGACGACAATCCCGCCGACGCCGAACGCCTGAAGCTGGAAGCCGACCTCTACGACGGCGTGCGCAACGGCGAGTTCTCGCTGCACTTCCAGCCGATCACGAGCAGCCGCACGCACGGCGTGGTCGGCGTGGAAGCCCTGATCCGCTGGTCGCACCCGGTGCACGGACTGGTGCCGCCGTCCATGTTCATCCCGCTCGCGGAATCGATCGGCCTGATCAACTTCCTCGGCAACTGGGTATTGAAGGTGGCCTGCATGCAGCTGATCCAGTGGGACGCCAAAGGCATTTGCCTCCAATACGTGGCCGTGAACGTGTCGCCGCAGCAGTTCCGCGATCCGCGCTTCAAGGACGCCGTGCGCGAGGCGATCGAACTGACCGGCATCGATCCGCGCCGCCTCGTGTTCGAGATCACCGAAAGCCTGCTGATGCACGACCCGGCGCATGCCAAGGTTCTGCTCGAAGACCTCACGGCGATGGGCATCCGCTTCGCCGTCGACGACTTCGGTACTGGCTATTCGAGCCTGGCTTACCTGCAACGCTTCCCGCTGGCCAAGCTGAAGATCGACAGGAGTTTTGTCGAGAATCTGCTAACCTCGCGAAACGATCAGGCAATCGTTAGCGCGGTCGTGGGCCTCGCTCAGACACTCGATCTCGAACTGGTAGCCGAAGGCGTCGAAACGGAAGCTCAACGAACCCTGCTTACCGAGATGGGATGCGACCACATCCAGGGGTGGCTCGTCTGCAAGGCGCTGCCCTCCGACGAACTCGCCGAGCGGTTCGAGGCGCGCACGCTTCACCTGCACACTGCATAGCGATGCAGGCAAAGCGCTCATGCAGCGGAACAGGCCGGCTTATGGCCGGCGCGGCACTCATTGGAACACGTATGGCTTTTGCGGGACTCACATGGTAAAGGCGGCAGTGCTCGACCGGCTCTGGACGCGAATGAGCGAGCGCGGCGATTTCCCCATGCTGTCGCAGTCGCTGCGCTCCACCATGGCGGCGATGAACAATGACGACCTCGACTTCACCGGCCTCGTGCAGGTGGTGTTGTCCGACTTCGCCCTCACGCAAAAGGTGCTGCGGCTCGCCAATTCGGCCATGTACATGGCGTTCGGCGGCAACATCACGACCGTATCGCGCGCGCTGATGGTGCTCGGCATGGACGCGGTCGGCCATCTCGTGGTCGGCCTGAAAATCGTCGATCACTTTCACGCCAGCGCGCCGCGCCGCATCGACGCGAAGCTCGAACTGAACCGCACGCTGCTGTCGGGCTGTGTCGCCCGCAAGCTGACCGAGCGCGGCGATCTGCGCGCCGGCGAGGAAGCCGTGGTCTGCACGCTGATGCGGCAGATCGGCAAGCTGCTGGTGGTGTTCTATCTCGACGCCGAATGGGATCAGATTCGCCGTCACATCGAGAGCGGCACGCTCGAAGCCGAGGCCTGCGTGCTGGTGCTCGGCGTGACATTCGACGAAATCGGCGCCGAAGCCGCCGTGCGCTGGCGCCTGCCCGACATGATCCGCTCCGGCATGGGCGAGTTCGACCCGCAGGACGTCACGCAGCCGCGCCAGGTGCAGTGGCTGCGCGCCATCACCAATTACTCGACGGCGGTCGCCGACGTGCTCACCCAGCAGAACACGCCCGACTGGGAGCGCGAGCAACGCATCGCCGCGCTGGCGCAGGAATATAGCGGCGCGCTGAACACCGACGCCGAAGTGCTGCTCGACATGAGCGTCGCGCTCGCCCGCGAGGAAGGTGGCGACGGCGTGATGCGCGAAATCGTCGAGTTGCGCGCCAACGCGGACGCGATCGCGCGCGAGGCGCTCAATCCCGAGGCGCGCATCGCGGTCGGGGTCAAGGATCTGAGCGGCCTGCCCGAAGGCAGCCCGCTCGCGCCGGCGCTGGCGATGGCCGCCGAAACCCTGCTGGCCGGTCTGGGCTTTGCGCGCACGGTGGTGTTCGTCAAGCACAGCAACGGCACCTTCAAGGCGCGCCTCGGACTCGGTCCGAAGATCGACGCGGCGTTGCCCAAACTAACCTTCAACACCGCCTTCGAGCCCGACGTGTTTCATCTGGCGATCGCCAACTCGGTGGGCATCTTCATCGAGAACGCGCGCGATCCGAAGATGGTCGCGCGGCTACCCGAATGGTTCCGCCGCTCATTCGACGACGCCCGCGCCTTCGTGCTGCTGCCGGTCGTCGACGAAAGCGACACCACGGTCGCGCTTTTATACGGCGACTGGTCGCATAGTCAGGAGCCACGCCGCATCTCACAGAAAGAAATGAGCGTGTTGAATGAACTGGCGAGGGAGTTAGGCCGTTTTTTCGGCCTGGGGCAGATGCGGGAAATGGAGACGATGTGAAGACTTGGCGTGATCGTTGATCGCGCCGCTTCACTCTCACCAGTTCTGTATTTGCCCGACGCCACGTTGAAGTCGGGTCAGGCTCGCCAGGGGGCCGGCACGCGCCGCATACCGCGGCCCGCTGCCGGACCGCCGGCTTCAATCCTCGATTCTTTCCAGTCCTTCCGCGCTGCGGTCTGCGACACCGGCCCATGCGCCTGCCGCCAGCCCCATTGCCGCAACGTCCTCGACGGTGAGCGGCGCGTGATGGGCGCACAACGTACCGATCTCATCCCAGTCGCCGCGCTCCAATGCGGCGACCGTGCTCAGCAACAGCCCCAACACGCCCTCGCGGTGCAGGATCGCTGCCTGGATGGGACGCGACAACGTCAGCACATTCAAGGTGCTTTCGAGCGAGCCGCCGAACACGGCGTCGACGAATGAGAACACGCCAGTCAGGAACGCCGCGTCGGCCTCATCGCGGCCGGCTTCGGGCAGGCGCTCGATCGCCAGTTCCATGAAGCGCGCGCGGGTCGCCGCGAGTTGCAGCAAGGGATCGTCTTCGAGCGCGACCTTGCGGCCGTCCGCATAGAGCAGCAGTTGTGTCCAACGGGCGATGCGGTTGGTGCCGGTGGCATTGATCGCTTCGCGCAACGTCGTCACCTTGTGGCCGACGGCGAGGCCACTCGAATTGGCGAGCTTCATCAGATGCATCACCAGCACCGGGTTCAGCTTGAGTTCAGCTTCGAGCTGCGCGACGGTCGGATCGCCCGAGAGGAGTTGCAGCAGATTCAGCAATGCGTGGCGCGGCGCGCTGACGCGGCGCGTGGTCGAGGTCTGGGCGCGCGCGAAGAAGTAACCCTGGAAGCGATCGAAGCCGAGTCCGTGCGCCGTTTCGAAATCGGCTTGTGCATCGATGCCCGAGGCGACCAGCAGTTTGCCCGCCGACTTGAGCACGCTCGCCAGTTTGGGCAGCAGCGCGCGCGACGCGCGCGTGAAATCGATCTTGACGACTTCGGCGTACGGCAGCAGTTTGGCGAAAGCTTCGTTGGGCTGGGTCACCTCGTCGAGCACGAAGCGATAGCGGCGCCCGTGCAACTGGACGATGCGCGCCACCAGCGCCTCGTCGACCGCGATCGTGGGCGCCAGTTCGAGCATGAAGCGCTCGGCAGGCAACCGCAGGATCGCGTCGTCGAACAGCATCTCGCGGCTCACGTCGACGTAGGCCGGATGCCCGGTCAGCGCACCGCGCACGGCGCCCTGAAGCAAACCGCGAATGATGGCTTGCGCCACGAGTTGCGCCGGATTCGGCGCGCGGCGCGCCGAGACCCCGGCGTCCATCTCGCTGTCCGCGTGCGCGGCGGTCCGCGCGGCTTCCACCATCTCCGCGGTCCACTCCGGTGCACGCACCTTGATCTCATAGCCGCACAGCATGCCGTCCCGATTCAGAATCGGCTGTCGTGCGAAGCTGGCATTCAATTGCGCATCGTCCGTGGCGCCACTCTGGCCCGGTTTCTCGATTGCGATGCTGGTCATTGTGCTCCCCCCGCTGAGCGCCGCCCCGGCGCTTACTTCAGTATTCTGGTTTTCGCTGCGCCGTCAACGCGGCCCGAGACGTGAAGCCCCTGATGCCCGCGATGCGTCTGGCGATTTTATCTCACGCCGCCATGCGCGGACACGTCCATGAAGCAATATCTCGAAATAATTGGAGACGCGTCCGAAAGAAATCCCGCCCGAAATCGCCGATACTCTTGTGCAGTGCAGAAGCGTTCCAACCGCGTTTAACCATCGAGGAAAACATGGACGTCAAAAGCGTGCTGTCAAATGCCTTCGCGATGCCGATCACCAGTCCGGCATTTCCTATGGGCCCGTACCGGTTCATCGACCGCGAATTTCTGATCATCACCTACCGCACCGATCCCGACAAACTGCGCGCCGTGGTGCCTGAGCCGCTCGAAATCGGCGAGCCGCTGGTCCATTACGAATTCATTCGCATGCCGGACTCGACCGGCTTCGGCGACTACACGGAAAGCGGCCAGGTGATTCCAGTCTCGTACAAGGGCGTCGCGGGCGGCTACACGCTGGCCATGTATCTGGACGACCACCCGCCGATCGCCGGCGGCCGCGAATTGTGGGGATTTCCGAAGAAGCTCGCGAACCCGGTGCTCGCCGTCCACACCGACACGCTGGTCGGCACGCTCGACTACGGCCCGGTGCGCATCGCCACCGGCACGATGGGCTACAAGCACCGGCAACTCGATCTCGCGCAGCAGAAAAAACGCCTCGAAACGCCGAACTTCCTGCTCAAGGTGATTCCGCATGTGGACGGCACGCCGCGCATCTGCGAACTGGTGCGCTACTACCTGCAGGACATCGATCTGAAAGGCGCATGGACCGGTCCGGCCGCGCTCGAACTGGCGCCGCACGCGCTCGCTCCGGTCGCGGCATTGCCGGTGCTGGAGGTCGTGGAGGCGCGCCATCTGATCGCCGATCTGACGCTCGGTCTCGGCGAAGTGGTGTTCGACTATCTCGATCAACCGGAAGCGAACACGCGTTGATCGATCGGCGGTCACGCCGCGCCATTGGCTGGCGCCAACGCTGGTGCTAATGCCTCGCACCTCGAATGCAAACGGCCGCGGCCGTTTGCATTCGCACCATCAGATACAGCGAAAACGCGCGAGGCGCGCGTTACTTCAACACCACCTTCACGTCGAAGTACCTGGCCGCAAAGCGGTCGATCGTGCCGTCCGCCTTCAGTTCCTTCAGCGCCTGGTTCAGCGCGTCTTTCAATGCCTTGTCACCCTTGCGAACGCCGAAGCCGACGCCCGCGCCGAGCAGCTTCTCGTCGGTGACGGCCGGACCGGCAAAGTCGAAGCCGGCGCCCTGCGGCTTCTTCAGGAAGCCTTTCGACGCGGCCTCCGCGTCCTGGAACGCGGCATCGAGACGGCCCGAAGCGAGGTCGGCGTAAATCTGGTCCTGCGTCTGATACGGCACAACGTCCACGCCCGCCGGCGCCCAGCGCGCCTTCGCATAGGTTTCCTGAATCGTGCCCTGCAGCACGCCCACATGCTTGCCCTTGAGCGAAGCTGGCGTCGGCAGCAGGCCGCTGCCCTTCTTTGCGATCATCTGATTCGGGATCGTGTAGATCGGATCGGTGAAATCGATCGCCTGGCGGCGTTGATCCGTGATCGTCATGTCCGAGTTGATGGCGTTGAACTTGCGCGCCTGCAAGGCCGGGATCAGACCGTCGAACGAGTTCTCGACCCACACGCATCTGGCCTTCAGCTTCGCGCACACGGCATTGCCGACGTCGATGTCGAAACCCTGCAGTTCGCCCGACGGCGACTTCGATTCGAACGGCGCATACGACGCCTCGACGCCGAAATGCACTTCCTTGATATCCGCAGCCGATGCGGTGCCGGCCGTGGCCGTTGCCGCCGCGAACAACGCGAGCGCGGCCATGTTTCGCCAATTCATCTTCATTACGGGTGTTCCTCTACGGTATTGAACAAGACGGAGCCGAATCCGGGCAAGCATGATTGCCGCGCCAAAAATGCGATTCAAACTCGTGCGGCCGGCGTGATGCAGCGCAACAGCCGCGAGGCCGCGATTGTACAGGCTGCGTTTGCCGCCCCTGCGGGCGCGCCGCCCGGCGCGTCGTGGAGCGAACGCCGTGAGCCGAAGGTGTGAAGCTGTAAATAAATGTCGCGTTCAGGCAAACCCGCGCGCACGGTCGCGGGCTCCTGTGTGGACTACACGAGCTTCGAGAGCGTGTCCTGCGTCGTTTCGATGACCATCAGGCCGGCGCGCAAACCGGGCTTGACCGTCGCGTTCGGAAACACGAGACGCTCCTCGTCGTGACGCACGACATAGCGATAATCGCCATCGCGCGCGAGCACCGTGTCTTTTGCGAACGGCGTGAAATTCGCGACGTCGGCCGCGACCAGTAATTCGAATGCTTCGCTCTGTTTGGTGATCTGGTCGATTACCGTAAACGCCCTCGGCATATGCGCGCTCACCCCGCCGCGCATGCCGGCCACGAGGTGCCGCACCGCATGATCGGCTCCCGCGAAACGCGTCAGATCGTTCTGCCCGAACGGACGCACCTTGCCGAGTTCCAGCGTGCACGCTTGTGCGCCACATGCCTGCGCGGTGAAATGCGAATACGTGTTGCCTTTGGTGGTGTGCAACAGCACCGCACTGATGCGCGCCTCGCCGAGCCACTCGAACATCGCGCGCGAAAACGGCTTGCCGGTATGTGGCAGCAACGCGAATTGCTCGAAGGCGGACGCGCGGATAGCCGTGTGCATGTCGATATGCCAGCGCGCGCCGGGATCGTCCGGCGCCGCCCCGAAAAACTGCGTGGCGGCGCGCTCCAGCGCCGCCGCACGCGGCGCCTCGCGGCTCTGCGGCACCTGCAGATGACGGCCGCCGAAGAGCCGGTTCAGATCGTCGTCGCGATAACGGCACGCTTCGCGCATTGCGTCGACGTTGCCGAGAATCACCAGCAGGCGGCAGGTCAGCGCCGCGGTGCCATGCGCGATGTCGCGCACGAGAAACGCGAGCAGTTCGATCGGCGCGGTTTCGTCGCCATGCACGCCGGCGGAGACGAGCACACTGCGTATGCCCTCTTCCGGCGCCGCGGGCTCCATCAGCAGTACGCCATCGTCCAACCACGACCAGCGCACGCCGCCAGCACACGTGCCCTGTGCTTCATGCGCGGCCGGCCGCGTACCGGCCAGCGTATAAGCGAGAAAATCGTCGAGCAGCGAAACCGGCATGCCGCGTTCAGCGCTGGAAGTCATACAGCGAACCCAGGCCGAGAATCTGCGTCAGTTCGTCGAGTGCGGTGCGCGACTCGGCGAGCAGATGCGGATCGGTCAGATCGGCCGGTGCGAGACGGTCGCGATAATGTTTCTCGATCCACGCATCCAGACGGCCGAACAACGCGTCGTCGATCCACACGCCTTGTGTCACCGCCGCGCGTTCCGCGTCGTCGAGCACCACACGCAGACGCAGGCATGCCGGGCCGCCGCCGTTCTTCATGCTTTCGCGCAGATCGAACACCAGCACGTCGTCGATCGGGCCCGTGCGCGCGGTCAGGTCGTCGAGGTAAGCGGCCACGCGCGGGTTTTCGCGGCATTCCTGCGGCACCACCAGCACCTGCTTGCCGTCCGGCCGCGTCAGCAACTGGCTGTTGAACAGATACGAACTGACCGCATCGGCAACGCTCACCTGAGCGTCCGGCACTTCGATCACGTTGAAGCCGGCTTTCAGGCCGGAGAGTTTCGCGCGCAATTCGTCGTACACCGCGTTCTGTTCGACAAACGCAAACTGATGACAGAACAGCGTGTTGCGATTGCCGACCGCGATCACGTCGTTGTGGAACACACCGGCGTCGATCACGTCGGGGTTCTGCTGCGCGTACACCGTGGCCGCGTCGGCGAGGCCATGACGGTGCGCCACCGCGCGGCTCGCCTCGAAGCTTTGACGCGCCGGGAAGCGCTTCGGCTCGGGTCCGCGACGATACTCGCTGCGGCCATACACGAAGAATTCGACGCCACGCGCGCCGTATTCCTCGCAAAAGCGCGTGTGATTCGCCGCGCCTTCGTCGCCGAGCGCGGGCGTGCCGGGCAATGCCTCGTGCACCACGAAACGGTCGGCGTCGTTGAAAATCGTGCGCAACGTGCGGCGCGTCGATTCGTGTTCGATCGCGCGGTGCAGCTTGCTGCACAGATTGGCCGGCGTGAAATGCACGCGGCCGTCGTGCGTATCGGCGGACGGACTCACGGTCGCCGCGTTCGCGGTCCACATTGCCGAAGCCGAACTTGCCGCGGCGAGCAACTCGGGCGCGTCTCGCGCCACGCGCGCGATCACCGTTGCGTCGTCGCCGGAAAAACCGAGCTCGCGCAACAGACGCATCGACGGACGCTCCTGCGGCGGCAACACGCCCTGATGAAAGCCGAGATCGGCCAGTTGCTTCATCTTGCGCAGGCCCTGTTTGGCCGCTGCCTTCGGATTCGCAACCGACTTCTCGTTGTTCTGCGACGCGACGTTGCCGAACGAGAGCCCCGCGTAGTTGTGGGTCGGGCCGACCAGGCCGTCGAAATTGGCTTCAGTGGCTTGCATCGTCGATCCTTAGAATTGAAGGCCCGGCGAGACGCTCGCGGGCATTTGCAGTTGCGCGCTTTCGACGGAAGCCATCGGGAACGCGCAGTAGTCGGCAGCGTAGTACGCGCTCGGCCGGTGATTGCCCGAGCGGCCCGGACCGCCGAACGGCGCGCCCGACGAGGCGCCGTTGGTCGGCCGGTTCCAGTTGACGATGCCCGCGCGGATGGTGCGCTGGAAGTGCACCCAGAGCGCTTCGTCGTCGGCGAGGAGGCCCGCCGAGAGGCCGAACTCGGTGTCGTTGGCCTGTTCCAGCGCTTCGTTAAAGCTGCCGTAGCGGATGATCTGCGCCAAAGGACCGAAGTGTTCTTCGTCCGGCAGATTCGCCACGTTCGTGACGTCGAGAATCGCGGGCGTGACGAAGCCGAGCTTCGGATCGCGTTGCTCCATCTTCAGCAATGCTTTGGCGCCGTCAGCCAGCAAGCGTTCCTGCGCGGCGACGAGACGCGACGCCGCGCGCGCCGAAATCACCGCGCCCATGAACGGTTGCGGATCGGCGTTATATTCGCCGACCGTGATGCGCGAGGTGACTTCGGTGAAGCGCTCCATGAAACGATCGCCGGCTGCGTCGTTCGGCACGAAAATACGGCGCGCACACGTGCAACGCTGGCCTGCCGACAGAAACGCCGACTGGATCGTGTGATGTACAGCGGCATCGACATCGGCCACCGGTCCGATCACGAGCGGATTGTTGCCGCCCATTTCCAGCGCCAGCACGATCTCGGGGCGGCCGCCGAACTGCTTGTGCAGCAATGTTCCGGTATCCGAACTACCTGTGAAGAACAGGCCGTCTATCTGCCGGTGATTCGCCAACGCAATGCCGGTGTCTTTCTCGCCCTGCACGAGGTTCAGCACGCCTGCCGGCAAACCGGCGTCACGCCAGATCTGCACGGTGAGCGCGGCCACGCCGGGCGCGAGTTCGGACGGCTTGAACACGACCGCATTGCCCGCGATCAGCGCCGGCACGATATGGCCGTTCGGCAAATGTCCAGGAAAGTTATACGGCCCGAACACGGCCACCACGCCATGCGGACGATGCCGCAACACGGCCGTGCCGTCCGCCATCGCCGAGCGCTTTTCGCCAGTGCGTTCGTTATAGGCCTGAATCGAAATCTCGACCTTGGCCGCCATCGAAGCGGCTTCCGTGCGCGCTTCCCACAACGGCTTGCCGGTTTCACGGCCGATCGCTTCGGCCAGCGCCTCCTTGCGTTCGGTGACGAGCGCAGCGAAGCGGCGCACTACCGCGCAACGCTCGTCGAGACTCAACGCCGACCAGGCGGCAAACGCACGGCGCGCGCTGCGCACCGCACGGTCCACGTCGTCAGCCGACGCGCTGTTGCCTTCCCACACCGCCGCGCCCGTGCCCGGGTTGTGCGACGCGAATGCGGGTCCTGTGCCGGCGGCCCATTCGCCGCCGATGAAAAGCTCGCTCATGATCATCCCTGTTTGTGTTTCTGCGGCAGCACGCGCACGAGGTCGCCCGCCTTGACGTCGAGTGCCGAGGCCTCGGCCGCGCTCAGGCGGAACACACCGTCCTGCGGCACGCCCGCCACCACGCCGACGCGAAAATCGCCCAACGACGTATTCGACACCATCGATTTGCGCCCATCTTGCGGCGCTCCCGATTCGCCGATTTCGACCGGCACCACCACGCTCTCGCGCACCGTGCGCAAATCGGCGATATGGCATTCGAGCACCGGACCCGCATCGAAGATATCGACGTGATTCTCGTAGCGCAGCCCTTCTGCTTCGAGCATACGGCGCGCCGGAATCGTGTCGCTATGCGTGAGGCCGACGCAGTCCTGCGCCTCTTCCGGCAACAACTCGACATACACCGGATAGCGCGGCATCAGCTCGGCGAGAAACGCCTTGCGGCCGTGCGAACTCAGATAGTCCGCCGCGTTGAAATCGATCTGGTAGAAATGCGAGCCGACCGCGCGCCAGAACGGCGAGCTGCCTTCCGCATCGAAATGGCCGCGCAATTCCGCGCACAGACGCTGCGGAAAGCGCTCGCGAAACTGCGCGAGAAACATGAAGCGCGAACGCGACAGCAAGCCGCCCACGCCGCTCGTGCGATAACGCGGGCTGAGGAACAGCGAGCACACTTCCGCGTAACCCGTCAGGTCGTGCGAGATGTTCAGCGCGCGCATGCGCGTCCAGATCCCGAGATCCTGGCTCGCGTGCACCACCGTGCTCACGCGATAGTTGTAGAACGGCTGTTGCAGGCCTACCGCTGTTTCGATTCCGCACACACCGGCCACGTCGCCGGTATCGGTGTCTTCCATCACGAAGAAGTAGCCGGCTTCATACGGCTCGGCCTTGTCTTCCATCGTGCGGCGCGCGCGTTCCACGCGTGCCGCGAGTGCATCGCGGTCAGGCTTGAAGGTGGTGAGGCCTGGGCCGGTTTCCTGCGCGAGCCGCATCAGCGCGTCCACATCGCCTCGTTGCACAACGCGAACGACGATCATCGTGCCTCTCCCGATTGTTCATCCTGCTGCGACGCGTGCAGCGGCACGCAGCGCACCGTGTCGCCCTCCTCTACGCCGAGCACGGCGCGCGCCGCGTGCGGCAACGGCGCGGCGGCCGCTTTGCCCGCCGCCAGTTCGCCGAGCACGCAGCGGAACTCGCCGTCGGCGGCGTTATGCGCGATCAGATACGTCGAGCCGTTAGCGGCCGCATCGTTCTCATGCACCACGCGCGTTTCGTTGCGCGTGACACAGGCGCTGCGATCCACTTGTGCGGTCAGCACCGGACCCGCGTCGAAAATGTCGACATAGCGATCGGTCTCGAAGCCTTCTTCGAGATGAATGTCATACGCGAGCAAGGCCTTCGAATCCGGCTCGCCGAGCACACGCTGCGCCGCCTCCGGCAGCAACGGCACATAGATGGGATAGGTGGGCATTACTTCGGCGATAAACGTGCGGCTGCGGCCACCCGATTCGATTTCGATGTCCGCGAAGTCGCGGCCGAAGAACTTGCGCCCCACCGCTTCCCAGAATGGCGAAACGCCGTTCTCGTCGGTGACGCCGAGCAGCAGCGAAAACACCTCGGACGTGAAGCGCTTGCGATTGGCGGCGATATACATCATCCGTGCGCGCGACATCAGATGCGCGGCGGCGTCGCCCCGCAGCGACGGATCGATGTAATAGCCGGCGAGGCGGCTCTTGCCGGTTAGCTCATGCGACATGGTCAGCGCGTGAATCTTGCGATTCACATGCAGTTCGCGCGATGCGTGAATCAGCGCGTCGTTGCGAAACGCGTAGAACGGGTCCGAGTAACCGGCTGCGGCGACGATGCTCGCCGTACCCATCAGCTTGCCGCTTGACGCATCTTCGAGCACGAACAGATAGAACTCCTCGCCCGGAAAATCGACCTCCGCGCGAAACGAGTCTTCCGACAATGCGACGCGCGCTTCGAGCGCACGCCGGTCGTGCGGCAGGGAATGCAGCACCGGTTGCGCGGTGCGCGCCATATGCTCGAGCGCATCGAGATCGGCGAGGCGGCCTGGGCGTACGAAGAGCATCATCGTTCCTGTTGAATGTGACGCGTGATCAATGCTGTGGCTCAGTGCGACGCCGCTTCGGCCTTCGCGCCGACAATGCCCTCGATCGCCCTGGTCAGACGCGCGAAGCCTTCGTTCATATCGTCGAGCGGCATGATCAGCGACGGCACGAACCGCAGCACGTCAGGACCGGCCATCAGCATGATCACGCCATGCTGGCCGGCGGCGGTAACGAAATCTTTCGCGCGGCCCTTGAATGCGGCGGTCAGTTCCGCACCGATCAGCAGCCCACGGCCGCGCACTTCCGTGAACAGGCCAAAGCGTTCGTTCAGCTTCGCCAGATGGCCTTTCAGCGCTTCACTGCGCGAACCCACGCCTTCGAGCAGCTTCGGATCACTGATCAGCTCGACCACCTTTTCGGCGATCGCCGCGCCCAGCGGATTGCCGCCGTATGTCGTGCCATGCACGCCGACCTTGAAATACGCGGCCAGTTCGTTGGTGGTCAGCATCGCGCCGATCGGGAAGCCGTTGCCGAGCGCCTTGGCCGTGGTCAGGATGTCCGGGGTCACGCCGGTTTCCTGGTACGCGTAGAAATAGCCGCTGCGGCCCACACCCGTTTGTACCTCGTCAAAAATCAGCAGTGCGCCGTGCTGATCGCAGGCTTCGCGCAGCGCCTTGAGGAACGCCGGATCCGCCGGGATCACGCCGCCTTCGCCCTGAATCGGCTCGACGATCACCGCGCAGGTCTGCGCGCCGATGGCCTGCTTCGCGGCTTCAATGTCGTTGTACGGCAAGTGCGTGATGCCGGCCGGCACCGGGCCGAAACCTTCCGAATACTTCGGCTGCCCGCCGACGCTCACCGTGAAGAACGTGCGGCCGTGGAACGACTGCGTAAACGAGATGATTTCGATCTTGTCGGCGCCGTGGCGCTCGAACGCGACGCGGCGAGCCAGCTTCAACGCCGCTTCATTCGCTTCCGCGCCCGAGTTGGCGAAGAAAGCGCGGTCGGCGAACGTCAGGTCTTCGAGGCGTTTGGCCAGACGCAGCACCGGTTCGTTGGTATAGCCATTGCCGATGTGCCACAGCTTGCCGCCCTGCTCGTGCAGCACCTTCAGCAGTTCGGGGTGCCCATGACCGAGCGCGGTGACGGCGATGCCGCCGGCGAAGTCGATATAGTCCTGGCCTTGCGTATCCCAGACGCGTGAGCCAAGACCGCGATCCGGCACGAAGGCGGCGGGAGAAAACACCGGCACCATGACTTCGTCGAAGGTCTGGCGTGTCACTGTCAGGTCGTTCATGGCAAATCCTCGTTACAGGTGAGAGGTGATACAGCTAGTGTAGGTAACGGCGCGCAATACGTCTTGCGCATACGCGACGCTTTCTATGAGGTTCCACGCGAACGGGCGGCATTTTGCGCGGGCTGTGCCGCCAGCCCCCGACCACGCCTCTTTGCGTAGATCAGCCTCTGCCCGGCGCCGCTTCATCTCGTGCTTCGGAGCGCGCCTCGGCAAAGCTTCCGCGCAGCCTCGGCAAAGCCTCAATCCGCCTGATCCGGCCGCTCGATCAGCGCGCCCGGCCGCGGCTCGCTGGCCGCGGCGCCGCTCGCGCCGGTCTGCCTGTCGATCCAGTTACGACGATCCTCGCGCGGTGTGACACCAAAGCGTTCGCGGTACGCATTCGAAAAGTGCGCCGCCGACGAAAACCCGCAAGCCAGACTGATCTGCACCACCGATTTGCTGGTGCGCTGCAATTGCGTGCGCGCTTTCGAAAGCCGCAGCCCCAGGTAGTATTTGGACGGCATCGAGCCGAGATACTGGCGAAACAGACGTTCCAACTGCCGCCGCGACACGCCGACCAGACCCGCGATCTCATCGGTGGTAAGCGGATCCTCGATATTCGCTTCCATCAGCAGCAATGCGTCGTTCAGACGCGGGTGGCGCTCGCCCGGCGCGGTCACGAACGGAATACGCTGACGCTCCTCACCCGAGCGCAATGCGCCCACGCCGAGCGTGTCGGCAATGCGATCCGCGAGTTCGGGACCGTGCTCGCGGCCGATCATCGCCAGCATGAAGTCGACGGTTGCCTGACCGCCCGCGCAGGTCGCGCGATCGCGGTCGATTTCGAAGATCTGTTGCGTGACGATGGAGCGTTCGAACTGCTCGGAGAACTGCTGATAGGTTTCCCAGTTGACGCTCACGCGGTAGCCGGACAACTGCCCGGCCATAGCGAGCCACCATACGCCGTGGTGAATCCCGGTGACGAGCGGCGTGCGCTGGCCGACGCGCGACAGGCTGGCCAGAAAGAGGCGATAGTCGGCGAACTGCTGGAACCGCTCGCTGACGATGATCAGCCAGTCGCAGGAGATCGCATCGCCGAAGGCGGCGTCGGCGGCCCAGTGCGCGCCGCCCGAAAGCGGCACCGCGCGGCCGTCCCACGAACACACCTGCACGCGGTACAGCGCGCGGCCGTCGATTTCATTGGCGAGATTGAGCGCGTCGACAATCGGCCCGACGCCCGACATGGACACGGGCGGCAACGCGACGATGGCGACTTGCGTGGTGTGAGCAGGGCTGGACGTGCGGGCCATCGCTGACGGGATCAAACGCTACGGCGCGAGCCGCGCGTTACTTCAGGCTGCCGGACAGGAACTGCTTGAGCCGTTCGCTGCGCGGCGCGCTCAGGACTTCCGCGGGCAAGCCCTCTTCTTCGGTGCGGCCTTGATGCAGGAACATCACATGGTTCGACACGTTGCGCGCGAAACCCATTTCGTGCGTGACGACGATCATCGTGCGGCCTTCTTCGGCGAGCTTCTGCATGACCTTCAGCACTTCACCGACCAGTTCGGGGTCGAGCGCGGAAGTCGGCTCGTCGAACAGCATGACGTCGGGGTTCATGGCGAGCGCGCGGGCAATCGCCACACGCTGCTGCTGACCGCCCGACAGATGCGACGGATACTGCTTTTCGAGGCGCGGCGCGAGGCCGACCTTCTCGAGGTACTCACGCGCGCGCTCTTCCGCTTCGCGCCGCGGCAAGCCGAGCACATGAATCGGCGCTTCGACGATGTTCTCGATCACGTTCATGTGCGCCCACAGGTTGAAGTGCTGGAACACCATCGCGAGCTTCGTGCGGATGCGCTGCAACTGCTTGTGATCCGCGACTTCGAGATTGCCGGCGCGATCGGTTTTCGTCTTCACCGCTTCGCCGTCCACGACGATCTGCCCGGCGTTCGGCCGTTCGAGAAAATTGATGCAGCGCAGGAAGGTGCTCTTGCCCGACCCGCTCGCGCCGATGATGCTGATCACGTCGCCCTTGTTCGCGTTGAGCGACACGCCCTTGAGCACTTCGTTGTCGCCGTAGCGCTTATGGATGTCCTGTACGGCGAGCTTGCAAGCTTCGGTTTGAGTCGTGTGGAGCAAGATGCTCTCCCTTTGAAAATACGGATCGATCTTCATGACGGCGCCCGCGCAAACCGCCGCCCACTGCCAACACGGCGCGTCTCAATGCGTGCGCACCGCGAGATATCCCAGCCAATGACGCTCGGCGCGGCGAAACAGCGCCACCAGCGCGAACGACACCACCAGGTAAATCAGCGCCGCGAGGCCAAACGCGTCGAACGACTGGTAAGTGGCCGAATTCGCGTCGCGCGCCACTTTCAGGATGTCCGGCACCGTGGCCGTGAAGGCGACCGTGGTGGCATGCAGCATCAGGATCACTTCGTTACTGTACAACGGCAAGGCCCGACGCAGCGCGGACGGTATCACAATGCGGCGGTACATCGTGAACCAGCTCATGCCGTAGGCGCGCGCCGCTTCCACTTCGCCGTGCGAGGTCGAACGGATCGCGCCGGCGAAAATCTCCGTGGTGTACGCACAGGTGTTCAATGCGAAGGCGAGAATCGCACAGTGAAAACCGCTGCGGAAAAACGCGTCCAGCAATTGCTGCGAGCGCACGAATTCGAGGCTGTACATGCCCGTATAGATCAGCAGCAGTTGCACGTACAGCGGCGTGCCGCGAAACACGTAAGTGTAAAGACGCACGGGCGTGGAGAGCCAGCGCTTCTTCGACACGCGCGCCACCGCCAGCGGAATCGCCGCGCAGAAACCGATCCCGACCGACGCCACCAGCAGCCACAGCGTGACCGCGAGACCCGACATGCGCTGGCCGTCCCAGTAGAGGAACGCGCGCCAGAATTGATTGAGGATATCGATCATGGTCTCAGAGCTCCGCGTGCCGCACGCCGATCGAATAGCGCTTTTCCAGCCAGATCAGCACGAGATTCGACACGGTCGTGATCGCCAGATAGATCAGCGCGGCGATCAGGATGAAGAAGAACATGTTGAAGGTGCTTTTTCCGGCGTCCTGCGCGGCTTTGACCACGTCGGCGAGACCGATGATCGACACCAGCGCGGTGGCCTTCACCAGCACCTGCCAGTTGTTGCCGATGCCCGGCAGCGCGAAACGCATCATCTGCGGGAACAGGATGCGCGTGAACACGCGAGCGCCGCTCATGCCGTACGCACTGCCCGCTTCGAGCTGGCCGCGCGGCACGGCCAGAAACGCGCCGCGGAAAGTCTCGGTGAAGTACGCGCCATAAATGAAGCCGAGTGTCAGCACGCCGGCCACGAACGGATCGATATCGAACTGCGGCAGATTCAGCGCGTCGGTGAGATCGTTGACCGCGATCTGGATGCTGTAGAACAGCAGCAGCATCAGAACGAGGTCGGGCACCGAGCGGATCAGCGTCGTATAGCCGGTTGCGATTGCGCGCAGCGGGCGGTTGAACGAGAGTTTCGCCGCCGCGCCCGCGAGGCCGAGCAGCACGGCGGCCGCCAGCGACAGGACGGACAGCTCGATCGTCTGGATCGTGCCCGCCAGCAGCACCGGACCAAAGCCATATAGGAACACGCGCGTCTCCATCCAGGTTGTTTGAGGATGTGCCGGACGGCGTCGGCTCGTGTCAGCCCCACTCGTCCGGCATGGCGCGGAGTCTCGCAAGCGAAAATTAAATTCTCAAAGGCGCGGGGGAGTTTTGCTGCGATGCAGCAGAGCGTGCTTTAGCGCTGTGCGCGACTTGCAGGGCTTGGTTTTGCGGGGAAATCGGGTTTGCAACGCGGCTGGCGCACGGTAAGCGCTGCCGCGTTTTAGCAAGTTTCGGGTCGCTTTTTCGATAGACGGCGGGCGCTCGGAACGCCCTAATCGACCCCCAACCTTGCCCGAATCGCCGGCAGCATATGTTCCACCGCCGCGCGCCCTTCCTCGATGGCCGGCGCCGCGCGGTGAAAGTCGAAAATCCCCATGCCGCCCAGGCGCGGCTGAATCAGGATGTCCGCCGGTTCGCCCGCCAGACGGCTGCGCGTGATCCGCACCTGCATGATGTCGATACTCTGCGCGATCGAACTCAGCATGGACGGCACGCGTGCGCTCGGCGCGGGCGGCACGCGCACGTCGTCCGTGGCGCGCCCTTCGGCGGGCGCGAGCCAGCGCGGCCAGGGCTTGCCGTTGCGGCGCAGCGCGACCGCCTGCGGCGCCGCCGGATCGATGGCCGGCGTATCGACCACCGCGCCGCCGAAATCGCGGCCGTTCAGAATATCGTTGTTCAGATCGACGGCGATCACGCAGTCCGCGCGCATGCCGCGCGCCACCGAAACCGGCACCGGGTTGCTCAGGCCGCCGTCCACCAGCCAGACGCCGTTGTGCCACACGGGCGTAAAAATGCCGGGAATCGCAATCGAGGCGCGTACCGCCTCGACCACGCTGCCGTCCTGCAACCAGCTTTCACGGCCTGAATCGAGTTCAGTGGCGACCGCTGCGAACGGCATGTTCAACTGGGCGATCGAACGGCCGTCGAACTTGTCGGCGAACAGCTGGATCACCTTGCGTCCGCCGAGCAGGCCGCCGGAAAAGCGCAGATCGAGCAGGCGCACGACCGTCTGCCACGTGAGCCGCGAGACCCACTCCTCGAGCCAGTCGAGGTCGCCGTTTGCGTAAACCGCGCCCACCAGCGCGCCGATCGACGTGCCGCAGACCACGTCGGGCCTGATGCCCGCATCGTGCAGCGCGCGAATCGCGCCGATATGCGCCCAGCCGCGCGCGGCGCCGCCCCCCAACACCAGCCCGATCCGGCTGTATCGACGTCGACGTATCATCTTCTTCCCCGCTTTCTATCTTCTATCGCCCACGATTCACGTCGGAACGCGATGTCGTGTACACCTTCTGATACTGGTCGAAATGCACGTTGAAAATCCCTTCTTCGGTCACGCCGCCTTCGCGCCACTTCCAGCTCCACACCGTCTCCGGCTTGAGCGGAAACACCGCGACCTGACCGGGCTTGCCGAGCAGGCGGCGCACTTCGTCCTCGCTCATGCCGATGCGGATCTTCGCGAAGTTGGCCGCCGTCAGCACCTGGGTGATGGCCTGCAATTTACCGTCGCGATCGATGTCGACCATGTATGTATTCAGGCCTTGCGGGCCGCGCGGATATTCAAAGCGTTTCGAGCCGTCGGTGAAGGTGCGCTCGGTTTCCGGCTTGCCCATCTGGCCGCGGATCTGCGCTTCGGTCGTGACGCCCGGCGTCATGTCCTTGAGCAATAAAGCGTCCGGTTTGACGGCATTGAAGAATTCCTTGAGTTTTTGCACGGCGCGCTCGCTCTGTTGGTCGTCGCAACCGGTCAGCGCAACGCACGTGGCCAGCATGGCGACAGTCAGCAATTTCAGGCTCACAGCGAATTTCCTCTACGGATGCAGGCCGCGAACGCCTGCATCCCGTTGTGTAGTGTCTACTACAGGATAACCGCGCACGGGCAAAACCGCGAGCGGGCGCGGCACGGCGTGTGCGCCGTCGAACAACGCGGTAGCGGTAGCGAAGGCCGAGATGGCGAAGGCGGAGGCGGCGGAGGCGGCGGAGGCGGCGGAGGCGGTGCGAGGCCACGCGGCGAACCACGTGAAAACCGGCGCCACAAGCAAAAAAGCGACGCTGTGCAAAGCGTCGCCAGGTCGGCCGATACGGTCGGTGAAAGCGGCCATCTGGCCGCCTGGAAAAGAAGCACCGCGGACGACGCGCAGCGGTCTGGTCCCGGACGAAGCAGTGAGCAACCTTGGCTGCTCACCTCGCGCTATCGCCGGAATGGCAAACCGCTGCTTGATTGGCCGCCCTGGTCCCTCGATAAGCCTTCCAAGTGCAGCTAATCTAAACGGATTGGCCGATTTAGACGAGAGCGCGTTTACACCGAATCGGCAGATGATTCGCCGGTGGTAGCCACGGCTTCAGACCGGCGCCGACGTCGCAACCGCCTCACGCGCAATCGACTCGAAGGCCGAGCGCCCCGCCGCCTGCAACATCTAAGGCTCGGCGCGCAGCAATGCTGACGCCGCAAGCGCCGCAACGCCAGACGTTCTGGACAACGTATGTCGCAGAACAGATCGGAATGCGAAAGAAAACATGACACAGCATGAGTCGTCGCATCGGTCGGCCCGGTTCGGCCAAGCCGGTCAGATCACGCGAAACCCGTGCGTACCGTCGCGCGCGAGTTGGGCAACAAGACCATACTCCCATTCCAGATACGCATTCATCGCTTCACGCGCGTTATCCGTGCCCTCGTAAGGACGCCGGTAACGGTCGATGCGCGGTGATGCGAGGCGCGTCTCGCCGCTCTCGACCGGCAAGCCGGCTTCGATCCACGCCGCCGTGCCGCCGCCCAGCACCTGCACCGGCTTGCCGGTCAAGGCCGCGACCTCGGGCGCGGCGAAGCGCGCGAGCAGATTGTTGCCACCGGTGAGCACGTAACGCTGCGCATCCGGCAGCTTGAGCAACGCCTTCTCGAGTTCGCCGCGAATCACGAACCACGCGCCGGGGATATGCCGCTTCACGTAGTTCGCGCTGTCGCTGAAATCAAGCACGGCGGTGCCCGGCGATTGCAGCAGCGTGCGCAGCCCGGCCGGAGAGATTTCGTCGACGTCGGGCGGCGTGGGCGCATGGCGGGCGGCGGGCGCCGCGCCTTTTTCGCCAAAGTCCGCAGCCGTCAGACCATCCACCACATACACGTCGACGTTCATCTGCGCGAGCCACGACGCGGTCATGTTGGCGCGCACGCCGTCGTTGTCCGCGAGAATCACGCGCGCGCCGCGCACCGGCGCGAACATGTCGGTTTCCTGCACGAGCTGGCCGCCCGGCGCGCTGCGAAAGCCTGGCACGTGCCCCGCTTCGTATTCTTCGGGCGTGCGCACGTCGAAGCGATACACGCTGCGGACCGCTTCGCCAGCCCAGCGGCGCGCTTCGTCGCGCGAAGTGCGGCCCACCCTGGCGCGATCCGCCACCGCGCGCGCGGAATCGGCAGCGGCCAGACGCAGCTGATCGTCGACCACCGCGTCGAAGCGGCGCGAACTGCCGTGCGCGAGCGCCTGGCCGGCCAGCGTCCAGCCGATCGTGCCGTTACGCAGCGCCGCCACCGGATTCGGCACGCCCGCGTTGATCAGCGACTGCGCGCCGACGATGCTGCGCGTGCGCCCCGCGCAATTGACGATGATCCGCGTCGCCGGGTCCGGCGCAAGCTGGCGCGCGCGCAGCACCAGTTCCGCGCCGGGCACGCTGACGCTACCGGGAATATTCATGGTCTGGTATTCGTCGAAGCGGCGCGCGTCGAGCACCACCACGTCGGCTTCGTGATCGAGCAGCGCCTGCACTTGCGGCGCGGCGAGCGACGGCGTATGGCGCTCGCTTTCCACCAGTTCGCCAAACGCCTTGCTCGGCACGTTGACGTCCTGGAACAACTCGCCGCCGGCCTCGCGCCAACCTTGCAAACCGCCTTCGAGCAGGGCGACGTCGGTATAGCCCAGCTCGCTCAAACGGCGCGCGGCGCGCTCGGCGAACCCTTCGCCGGCGTCGAACACCACAATCGGCACGGCCTGGCGCGGCAAGCGCACCGGCGCGTCGAGTTCGAGCCGCGAGAGCGGCAGATTGGCTGCAAAAAGCGGATGACTGCGGGCGTGGGGATCTTCCTCGCGCACATCGACGAGCGCGATTTCCTCGTGCTCGAGCAGCGCGTAGCGCACATCTTCGAATGATCGGGTACGAAATGCCTGAACGAAACTCATGAGATCGGGGACTCCTTCACAACATTCCAGATATTCGGCAACACGTCGTTCGCATCGCCGGAGATAAAAGTTTTCGCGCGGCGCCGCCTGCCTGGACGGACCGTTTCACCGCACCGATATTTGCACCGTACACGTGAATGCCGATCGACGTACGGTCACCAAAAACGTTCCTCACGCGGTGAATATCGCCGCTGCCCGGAGGCACGGCATCCACGCTGCCGGCGTCGAGCCGTTTTGCCGCATGGTTTTCCTGCGGCACGCCGTCTTCGGCGATACGGGAATGCCGAGCAATTTCCGCGCCACGCGGCAGGCCCATCAAACCCCAGACGCTGCAGAGCCAGCAATCGCTCAAACAGGTGAGCAGCCCATGCTTATTTGTAAAAAATATGGCAATCCTATTTTTAGACACCGGAGTCGGTAATATCGCGACCCCCAACTGGAAATGAAGTGACCGGATGCCGTGGATCTATCGCCAAAGTCCAGGTCGAATCGAGCAAGACGAGATCCCTGCCGGTGTCCGGCGGCTGCGTGATCGTCAACATCGTCACGCGCCGGCACATCTGGGAAAGCGGCGATCATACGATCACGGTGTCGCTGTGAGGGCCGCCGCGAACTTGGCCGTGCTGGCAGCTCCTGCCCTGTGCTTCGCCGGTTCGCCTTTGCAATGCGCGAGTTGGCCGAAAAACATAACACCGCTCATTCTGAAAAACGTCCGTATCACGGATCCGGTCCAACTCGACGACTCGATGACCACGGCGGTGCGGATCGCCTCGGAAAAGATCGGCAAAGACCTTTGGCGCGATGTCTACGACATCACCTTTTATAAACACACCGGATGCGCGATTGAAGTCATTACATCGAGCGAAGTCAGTTCGGTAGAGTGCTCGATGTCCGATCCCGTCGTGTGGGTCGTGTCGCAAAAGGTCGGCATCAAATAGTCTGATTCTGTTTAGTCCTTTGCCAGCGCCGCAGGCACGCTGCAAGCGCGTCATGCGACATGGTTCAGAGCTTTAATCGAGTACGTCGGACTCGGCTTCCACCAGCCCTTCCAGCAGGCTCTGGAACGCAAACTGCGCACCGCCCGCGCGGCCCACCTGCTCGTGCGTGAGCGTCGCGATATCGTGCGGGATAGCCTGCGGCGTACCCGCGGCTTCAGCGAGCAGTTGCGCGTGACACGCGTTGTCGAGCGCGATGTACCACCATGCCGCGGCTTCGACGCTCGGCCCGGCCGTGAGAATGCCGTGATTCTTCAGAATCACCGCCTTGTGTCCGCCGAGCGCGGCGGCGATGCGCGCGCCTTCATCGGTATCGAGCACGACGCCGCGAAAATCGTCGAACAACGCGTGATCCTGGTAGAACGCGCACGAGTCCTGGGTAAGCGGATCGAGCGTACGGCCCAGCGACGACCATGCCTTGCCATAAAGCGAATGCGTGTGCGCCGCGGATACGACGTCGGGACGCGCTTCGTGAATCGCCGCGTGGATCGCGAACGCGGCCTGATTCAGCGGCCCCTCGCCGACCACGATCTCGCCTTCGGCGTTCACGAGCAACAGATCGGACACGCGGATACGGCTGAAATGCTTGCCGAACGGATTCACCCAGAAATGATCGGGCCATTCCGGATCGCGCGCAGTGATATGGCCGGCGAGCCCCTGATCGAAACCGTAGCGCGCGAACAGGCGAAACGCGACGGCAAGCCGCACCTGCCGGTAACGGCGTTCCGCTGCGATGCTCTCGCGCGGTGGAACCTCGTCGAACCAGAATCTGCGCAACGGCGCGTGGCGCTGGATTGCCGGCGGCTCCTTCGCGAACGTGGTGATAGCGGTGAGAGAAAGATCGGTCATCGCGCCTCCGTTACACCGCCACGCGCTCGACGCGCGCAATCCGTTCGCGGGTAGTGGGAATCGGCTCACGGCCGTGATCGATATCGATCACGAAACCTTGTGCCGCATACGTTTCGGACACCCCACGGGTCTGGATCATGCCGATGAATTCGATGGACACGCTCGTGTCTCCCTGAATGGTTGCTGCCCGGCGGGGCGGTAACGTGACTGGCCGGATGCATGGTTCGCTTCGAGGCGCTTAAGGTAGCAGCGCGGCATGCGCATGTTAACTATTGATCGGCCATATCTATATCGGATCTGCATGTAACGGTCCGTGCTGTCGACGCGGTTTGCCCTGCCCGGCGCCGCGCGCACAAACCCCCTTTCGTGAACGTGGACATCGCGGCAGCGTCAGCAGAAAAGCAGAACCTTTGCGAGAATGCCCCATCGCGCGGAAGCGCCCGAAACAACAAGTGAACAGACAATGATCCCCTTTTCAGTCCTCGACCTCTCGCCGGTCACCGCGGGCGCCACGCCGGCAGACGCGTTCAGGAATACGCTCGACCTGGCCCAGCATGCGGAAAACTGGAACTACCGGCGCTTCTGGCTGGCGGAACATCACAACATGACGGGCATTGCCAGCGCGGCGACCTCAGTGGTGATCGGCTACGTGGCGGGCGGCACGAAAAAAATCCGCGTCGGCTCGGGCGGCATCATGCTGCCGAACCATGCGCCGCTCGTGATCGCGGAACAGTTCGGCACGCTCGCCTCGCTTTACCCCGACCGGATCGACCTGGGTCTCGGCCGCGCGCCCGGCACCGATCAGAGCACCGCTCGCGCGCTGCGCCGCGACCTGCAAAACAGCGCGGACTCGTTTCCCGACGACGTGGTCGAATTGCAGCGTTATTTCGCCGACCCCGTGCCGGGCCAGCGGATTCGCGCGGTGCCGGGCGCGGGTCTGAACGTGCCATTGTGGCTACTCGGCTCGTCGCTCTTCAGCGCGCAGCTCGCCGCGGCGCTCGGCCTGCCGTTCGCGTTCGCGTCGCATTTCGCGCCGGATTACATGCTCACCGCGCTACAGGTGTATCGCGCGCAATTCCGTCCGTCGGCCGCGCTCGACAAACCGTATGCGATGGTCGGCGTCAATCTGTTCGCCGCCGATTCCAACGAAGAAGCGCGGCGTCTATTCACCTCGCTGCAGCAGCAGTTCATCAATCTGCGGCGCGGCACGCCGGGTCAGTTGCAGCCGCCGGTGGAGCGGCTCGAGGCGTCGGAGATGGAATTGAACAACGTGGCGCACTCGCTCGCCTGCACGGCACTGGGCGATCGTGACGCGGTGCGCGAAGCGTTGAAGTCGATCATCGATCAAACCGGTGCGGACGAGTTGATGCTTACCGCGCAGATTTACGACCACAAGGCGCGGCTGCGCTCGTTCGAGATCGGCGCGCAAGTGCGTGAAGATCTGGCGACCGGTAGTTAAGCGCGTCGACGAATGGAGAAAGGGGCGGCCGCTGAGCCGCACCCAAAGTTGGATACCTTCCAGTCTTTGGCGTGCAGTTCAGACAGGTTCGCCCCTTTTGTCGTTCGGCGAAACCCAGCCGTTCATCACGTCACCAGCTCGACGGCAGCGCAGCCAGCCCCTCCAGCAACGCCTTGTGAAACGCCTGCGGATCCTGCATCTGCGGCGCGTGCCCGAGTTCCGGGAATTCAACCAGCGTCGCATGCGGAATCGCCTTCGCAGCCGCCTTACCCAGTTCGGGGTAATGGCCGATCTTCGCGCGCACCGCGGGAGGCGCGGCATCCTTGCCGATCGCCGTGGTGTCCTTCTGCCCGATCAAAAGCAGCGTCGGCATGCTCAGTTGACCGAGTTCATAAACAACGGGCTGCGTGTAGATCATGTCGTACAGCAGCGCGGAATTCCACGCGACGATCTGTTTGCCCGGACCGCGGTACATGCCCGCCAGCATCTGCACCCACGGTTCGTAGTCCGCACGCCACTGCCCCGCGTAATAGGTGGACTGCTCGTAGCGGCGAATGCCGTCGGCGGTCGTCTTCAGCTCGCGCTCATACCACTGGTCCACGGAAAGTGAGGGCACGCCCTTCGCCTTCCAGTCCTCAAGACCGATCGGGTTGACCAGCACCAGTTGCTGCGTCTCGTGCGGATACATCAGCGCGTAGCGGATCGCCAGCATGCCGCCCGTGGAGTGGCCGATCACGGTCGCGTCGGTCACGCCGAGCGATTGCAGCAACGCGTGCGTATTGCGCGCCAGCTGTTGAAAGCTGTACTGATAGTGCTCAGGCTTGCTCGATTTGCAAAAGCCGATCTGGTCGGGCGCGATCACGCGAAAGCCCGCATCGCTCAGTTGGCGAATGGTCCCCTCCCACGTTGCCGCGCAGAAGTTCTTGCCGTGCAGCAACACCGCTGTGCGGCCATTCGCATGCGCCGGCTTGATGTCCATGTACGCCATATGCAGCGCGACCCCTTGAGAGGTGAAATCGTACTGCCCGACCGGCGCCGGATAGTCGAAGCCCTGCAACTCGGGGCCGTAGGCCGGACCGGCATCGCCTGCGGCACTGGCAACGGCTGAGGCGGCCGAAGCGGCCTCGCTGAGCGTGACGGCGCTCGCCGGCGTAGCGGCAGAAGCAGCAAAAACGGCAGGCGCGCAGGCGGCGCCCAGTACGCAAACGCTCGACATGGCGAGCAAAGAAAGGCGGCGAAAACTCATCGAAGTCGTTTATCAAGGGAAAAGCACGGGGAGCTATGCGAGGCAGACGCACGGCCAGGCCGGCGCCCGAACCTCCGGCCGGGAGCCGACGATTCTACGACGCCCCGCCGGACTCTGCTGCCGCCGGCCCAGGCTCATCAAGCCGCCGGCCGGCCGTGGCACGCATATTGCGGTGCCCGACTTCGCCCTCTATGTGTCGTGGCGCACGGAGCGCCGCGATGCAAGGGTTGATCGTGCGCAAGGTGCGCACGCGAACCGCATCGGCACAATTCAGACTACTCGGCCGCGGCCATTCAGTGATAGAACTGGCAGACGGGCCCGCGAAGACGGAGCCGCCTGGCAGCACGAATCATCAGGGAGAGCAAGCGACCGAACCATCCGGGGCATACTAACCAGCAACCATCTTGCATGGGACCGGAGTCGGCGCTTCGCGCTCACTCCGGTCGATAAAGGAGACAGACATGGACACTCCGGCACGGCTGAACGATCTGCAACGCACCACCCTCGCCATCGTCCTGGCGGGCGGACGGGGCACGCGGCTCGGGCCGCTTACCAACAAACGCGTCAAGCCGGCCGTGCACTTCGGCGGCAAATACCGGATCATCGACTTCGCGCTGTCCAACTGCCTGAACTCCGGCATCCGCCGCATCGCAGTCGTCACGCAGTACAAGGCGCACTCGCTGCTGCGTCACCTGCAGCGCGGCTGGAGCTTCCTGCGCGGCGAGTTCGGCGAGTTCATCGACCTGTGGCCCGCGCAACAACGCGTGGAAGGCGCGCACTGGTATCGCGGCACCGCGGACGCGGTGTTCCAGAACCTCGACATCATCCGTTCCATCCGGCCGAAATACGTGGTGGTGCTGGCCGGCGACCACATCTACAAGATGGACTACACGCGCATGATCGCGGACCACGCGGAGAGCGGCGCGGACTGCACGGTCGGCTGTATCGAGGTGCCGCGCATGGACGCGGTGGCCTTCGGCGTGATGCACGTGGATGAAAACCGCCGCGTGACCGGCTTCGTGGAAAAGCCCGCCGACCCGCCCGCCATACCCGGCCGCCCGGATACGGCGCTCGCCAGCATGGGCATCTACGTGTTCAGCGCCGACTACCTGTATTCGCTGCTCGAGGAGAACATCTCGTCCGTCGACACCGATCACGACTTCGGCAAGGACATCCTGCCGCGCGTCGTCACGCAAGGCATGGCGATCGCGCATCCGTTCAGCATGTCGTGCGTGTCGTCGGACCCGAACGTGGAGCCGTACTGGCGCGACGTCGGCACGATCGACGCATACTGGGCCGCCAATCTCGACCTCGCCTCGACCATTCCGACGCTCGATCTCTACGATCGCAGCTGGCCGATCTGGACATATCAGGAACAGTTGCCGCCGGCCAAATTCGTGCGCGACATGAAGGGGCTGCAGGGCTCGGGCAATAATCTGATCGTGTGCGGGGGCTGCGTGATCTCGGGCTCGCAGATCTCGCGCTCGGTGCTCTCGTCGAACGTCAAAGTGAGTTCGTTCTGTAACATCAATGAGGCAGTCTTGTTGCCGCAGGTTACCGTCGGCGCGAGCTGCCGGCTGCAGAAAGTGGTGATAGACCGCGGCTGCGCGATACCGGACGGCACGGTAATCGGCGAAGATCCGGTGAGCGATGCCGAGCGCTTTTACCGTACCGACGACGGCGTGGTGCTGGTCACGCCGGAAGCCTTGCGGCAGACGGTGAAGTAAGGCCGGCCGCCAGCCGCGAGCCGCACCAACCCAGGATGAGACGGAGCCTATGACGATTCGCGCCCTGCACGTCGCAAGCGAGCTGTATCCCCTCCTCAAAACGGGCGGTCTCGCCGACGTCGCGGGCGCGCTGCCGCCCGCGCTGATCGAGCGCGGCGCCGATGTGCGCGTGCTGTTGCCCGGCTTCCCGGCGGTGGTGGCCGGTTTGACCGATCTCGCGCCGGTCGCGCAACTGGGGCGCCGGTTCGATGCACCGGGCGTCACGCTCGAACGGGGCACGCTGGCGTCGAACGGCCTGATCGTCTATGTGATCCGCGCGAGCACGCTGTACGACCGGCCCGGCAATCCCTATCTGAACGACGAGCACGTGCCGTACGGCGACAACGCCCAGCGTTTCGCGTTGCTCGGCTGGGTCGCCGCGCAACTCGCGCAGCAGCTTGACCCGGCCTGGTCGCCACAGATCGTCCACGCGCACGACTGGCATGCGGGGCTCGCGCCAGCCTATCTGAAAGCGGCCGAACGCCAGCATGGCCGGTCTTTCGCGCGCAGCGTCTTCACGGTGCACAATCTCGCGTATCAAGGCGTGTTTCCCGCGCACCAGTTCGGTCAACTGGGCCTGCCGGCGGACTACTTCAGCATGCACGGCGTGGAGTTCTATGGGCAACTGTCGTTTCTCAAGGCCGGCCTTTACTTCAGCGACCGCATCACCACCGTGAGCCCCACCTACGCGCGCGAAATCCAGACGCTCGCCCAGGGCGGCGGACTCGACGGGCTGCTGCGCCATCGCTCGCACGACCTGAGCGGCATTCTGAACGGCGTCGACTACACGGTCTGGAATCCAGCCAGCGACGCGCTCCTCGAAGACCACTACAGCGCCACGCGCCTCGCCGGCAAACTGGCGTGCAAGGAAGCGCTGCAAAAACGCTTCGGCCTCGCGCAGAAAAGCGACGCGCTGCTGTTCGGCGTGGTGAGCCGCCTGACCGAACAGAAAGGCCTCGACCTGCTGCTCGAGGCCGTGCCCGAAATCATCAAACATGGCGGCCAACTGGTGGTATTCGGCACCGGCGACCCAGCGCTGGAAAACGGTTTGAAACGCGTCGCGCATGCGCACCCGGAAGTCGTCGCGGTGGAACTCGGCTTCGACGAGAAGCTCGCGCATACGATCGTCGCGGGCAGCGACGTGATCGCGGTGCCGTCGCGTTTCGAGCCCTGCGGCTTGACTCAACTGTATGCGCTCGCTTACGGCTCGCTGCCGCTCGTGCATTGCGTGGGCGGTCTTGCAGACACGGTGGTGGACGCGTCGCTCGAAAATCTCGCCGACGACCTCGCCACCGGTTTCGTGTTCGAACGCTTCGATCTGAAGGGCATAGGCGCCGCGATCCGCCGCGCCTTCGCGCTCCATGAACGCCGCGCCGAATGGAAAGCGGCCCAGCGGCGCGCGATGCGCCAGGACTTCGGCTGGGGCGCCTCGGCGGAGCGCTATCTGGCGCTCTATCGCGAGCTCGCCTGAGCTCGCCCGACGTGGCCACCTGGCCTCAACTGCGTGGAGCCTTGAGTCGCCGAAGCCGGCTTGACCCGTCTTTTCCGGGCGGCCAGCGCTCTCGCCGCCCAGCCTGCGCCGCCCGCGCGTTTGATGGTTCGACGCAACAACTCGGGGACGGATCAACTCGCGCGCGGCAAACTCATGTATTGTTTCCTGACGATGCAGAGTGTGCCGATTTCCTGCACCATCTGAAGCAGTCCTGCCGCATCAGGCATTCCGCACCTGCCGGATCGCCGCCGCGGCGCATCCTTCCTGTTTTCATTGATCGCGCCTACCCGTTTGCGCGGGCCATACCATGACGAAAAACGTTCTGAGCATCCAGTCACATGTCGTCTTCGGTCACGCCGGCAACAGCGCGGCCGTGTTTCCGATGCGTCGGCTCGGCGTCAACGTGTGGCCGCTCAACACCGTGCAGTTCTCGAACCACACGCAATACGGTCATTGGACCGGCGGCGCGATCGACGCCGCGCAAATGGTGGATCTGGTCGACGGCATCGGCGCGATCGGCATGCTGCCGCGTTGCGACGCCGTGCTTTCCGGCTATCTGGGCACGCCCGAACAGGCGCAGTCGGTGCTGGAGATCGTCAAGGCGGTGAAGGCCGCCAATCCGCGTGCATGGTACTTCTGCGATCCGGTCATGGGCGCCGTGAGCGGCTGCAAGGTCGAGCCGGGCATTCAGGAATTTCTCGTGCGCACCATGCCCGAAGTGGCCGACGCAATGGCGCCGAACCACACCGAATTGCAGCGTCTGGTGGGCCGCGAGATCGAGACGCTGGAGGAAGCCGTCACGGCGTGCCGCGAGCTCATTGCGCGCGGGCCGAAGCTGGTGCTGGTCAAACATCTGCTCGATCGCAACAGCCCCGCCGACCGCTTCAACATGCTGGTCGTCACCGAACGCGAAGCATGGATGGGACAGCGCCCGCTCTACCCGTTCGCACGGCAACCGGTGGGGGTGGGCGATCTGACGAGCGCGGTGTTCGTCGCGCGTACGTTGCTCGGCGATTCGATCCGCGCCGCCTTCGAACACACGCTTGCCGCCGTGAATGCGGTGGTGAAGGCAACCTGGCAAGCGGGACGCTACGAGCTCGAACTGGTCGCCGCGCAAAGTGAAATCGCGCAGCCGCGCGAGTGGTTCGATGCATGGGTGGCGGATACGGCGTAGGTGGCGTGCAGGCACGCCTGCGCCAGGTCATCCCCGCACTACGGGAGCGGAAATGCTGTTATACGCCAGCACGAGCGATCCGTAATGGCCGCCGCCACGAGCGAGGTAACTCATGCCGCGCGCCCGCGCCAGTCAGCGGGCCGTCCTATAATGCGTGCCGCGTGGACGAGGCCCGTGCCCTTCCGCGCCGCACTTTCAGGCACCCGGCATTCAGCAGACGAGGCATCGATGGACGGTTATATCCGCAGCGAGCGGGAAGAATATTTTGAGCAGTTGTGCATCAGCGTCGATGCCGACGAGACGCACGAACAGGAAGCGATCGAGTTCTTCGAGAGCCAGTTCGACCAGGCCGATTTCGATCCCGCGCAGTGGCTCGACATTGCGCTCTACTATTCGCCCGCGGTGGCGCGCGGCATCGTCGACATGGTGACGCCGGACGACAAGGCGCGCAGCAATATCGCGGAAGTGATCGCCGACAACCTCGACATCTCGTACGGTGAGGACGAATGCCAGCAGTTCGCCGAGACCATCGAATTCGCGCTGAACAACGGCGTGCCGGTGGATCTCGACCTCGTGCTCGACGGCTGCCAGCGCGCCATCGACGATCTCGACACATGGGCCGACGACGACACCAAGGCGCCCCTTCTGCGTCTGCGTGAAGAATTGCTGCGCCAGCAAGGCGAGCACTGAGCGCTCGGCTTTAGTTCGCACTTCACGACGCCTTTACCTCGGCGCAGGCATGCGGGATCGTTCCCGACGCTGCGCCGCGGACACCCGGCCGGCGCATTCGCGCCGGTCTCTTAAGCATGTGCCGCAATCGGCACCCCCGCGCCGGCATCCGTACCCGCACGCTGTCAGCGAATGCGCTGCGTCGGCTATGCCGAAATGCTCATTCAAAACGCCTTGAACTGCCAAGACGACGGCAAATTGGCTTTCTATATTCGGGCCAGATTGACGGACGGATGAACGCGCCGGTGCGTCCCCAGGGGGCTTCCCTCGGGCGTATTCCACTATTGTTTATGGCGACCGATCATCCGAGTCTCCCGATGCGCGCCGTGCAATGTGCACGCTCGTGCGTCGAAATCCAGCGTTACTGCCTTGCCGCTTTCACACCCTGAACTGTCGATGGAAGGAGAGACCATGAGTCTTCGCAATACGCTGAAACCGCTTGCCCTGTTCGTTGGCGCTATCTTCGCCGTCGCGCCACCGGCCACGTTCGCCGACGACCTGCCGGTGAAGATCGGTTTTGCCGCGCCGCTGACGGGCGCCAACGCCGGCTACGGCAAGGATCTGGAGAACGGTGTCCGGCTCGCGATCGAGGAAGCCAACGCGCAGAAGATCAAGATCGGCGACAAAGTCGCGCAATTCCAGATCGTTTCCGAAGACGACCAGGCCGACCCGCGCATCGGCGTGCAAGCCGCGCAGAAGCTGGTCGACTCGGGCGTGTCGGCCGTGGTGGGCCACTTCAACTCGGGCACGACGATTCCCGCCTCGCAGATCTACGAGCAGGCCGGCATTCCGGTGATCGACCCGGCGGCCACGAATCCGGTCATCACGGGACGCGGCTTCGCGAACACCTTCATGGTGATTTCCACCGACGGGCAAAACGCCGGCAATGCGGGCGTGTATGCCGTTCAGGTGACCAAGGCCAAACGCATCGCGATCATCGACGACCGGACCGCGTTCGGCCAGGGCGAGGCCGACGAATTCGAGAAGGCGGTGAAAGCACATGGCGGCAGCATCATCGCGCGTGAGTACACCGACAATAAAGCAGTCGATTTCAGCACGCAGATCACCAAGCTCAAATCGACCAACGCCGATCTGATTTTCTTCGGCGGACTGGACACGCAGGCCGCCGGCTTCGCGAAGCGCATGAAGCAACTGGGCATGAACGCGCAACTGGTGGGCGGCGGCGGCGTGATGGATCAGGATTTCATCAAGCTAGCCGGCGATTCGGCTGAGGGCGTGATGGCCTGGGAATATGGACGGCCGCTCGCCCAACTGCCCGGCGGCAAGGATTTCTCCGCGAAGTTCAAGAAGCGTTTTGGCGTGGATATCCTGTCCTACGCGCCGTTCGGCTATGACGGCGCATGGGCCGCGATCAAGGCCATGCAGCAGGCCAAATCCGCCTCGCCGAACGTCTACCGGCCCGTGCTCAAGGCCATCGATTTCGACGGCGTGACCGGCAAGATTTCGTTCGACAGCACCGGCGCGTTGAAGAGCGGCGCATCGACGCTCTATCAGGTCAAGAGCGGAGCGTGGGTGCCCATCGTGACGAAGACGGGCAGCTAAGGTACTTTCCGGTTCCGGCACGGGTTTCGTTGTTTGCGCCCGTGCCGGCAACATCGCTACCGGTTCTTAGAATCCGTAACCTTGACGACCAGTCCGGCATCGAGATCCCGCTCGATTCGCACGAGGTCGTCGTGCATTTCGGCGAATTCATTAGCAGAACACATCTGATGGCCAAAGGCGGCGCGCAGGTGCCGCCTGACCTGCAGGAGCCGCGCGGCGGGATCGAACACGTAGCTGGATGAAAACGTCACGAAGCGGCTCTGCACCGCGGTGTCGGCCGGCAAATCCGTCACCCGCGCGAAGCGCGGCAGCGTCATTTCCAGCGTCTCGTCGAATTCTCCACCTATGCAAGTCCACGGCTGAGTCCTCAGAGGCTCCGCAAGCCACGCCTGCACCTGCGAGCCCATGCCGCCGGAGAAACTCGTCAACGCCGGTATTGCAGTGGTGCCGTCGGTCCAGACGAAATGCTCCACTTTTCCCTGCATCGACGTGGCAAACGGCCCATTTGTGGCGATGAGATCCGCCGTGTGCAATTGCGCGGTGCCGTGCAGACCCGTCTGTAATAAACGGTTCGCGGCGATTTGCTGCGTGCGTTGCCGCGTCGCCCGCCGAAACGTGTTGCGCTCTATTTCGGCGGTAAAACCCGCGTCTTCCGCGCGGTAGGCGTAATGCGCCGCGCCGCTTTCATCGACGTCGATCTGCACGCGCGCGCTGCGTTCGCGCAACTGCGTGGCCGGCGTTCGCGAAAGGACGCCCTCGTCCACCAGCAGCACCGGCCTGTCCATCACGCTCGGCGGCAGATAACCGAATGCCGTGCCGCCGGCGGTCGTATCCGCATACAACGACAACTCAGGAATCCAGACAATCGCGTGATTGATTGCGCTTGCGCCGTAGCCGGGCACGTCGGGCAAACTGTAGTACGGCCCGAGGTTGAGCAACACAGCCTCGCTGCGGATGCCGACCGCGGCGAGCAATGCCCCATAGAGCGCGACATGATCCTTGCAGTCGCCATAACGGTTGCGCAGGATATCGATCGTCTTGTGCGGAATCGCCGCCGTCTCGCCGAGAAACAAGGCCACGTAGCGGATATTCAAACGCATCCAGTCGTACAGCAACTGCGCCTTCGCGCGCGGGTCGGCGGCGCCGGCGGTCAGCGCTTGCCCGAGGCGGACGATCGCCGGATCGCCAATCGTCGCGTCGAGCGCGGGCCCGCGATACCGCGCGGCAAAATTCGCGAAGTCCGGCACCGTCGATACCATCAGGCGGTCGCCCCAGTTCGCATAGCCGACCGACCCCGCTTCGAGCGGCGCATACGGCCCGTGCCGATAGTCGAACTCGTAGCGGGTACGGCCGTTGGCCGTGACCGGCGGCACAGCGACGTAGCCGCGCGCGTCGGCATAAAGCGGCACGTCGGCGGGCAGATCGAAAATCAGGCGCTGCAGTTCGACGGGGTCGCGCGTCGGTTCGACGAGATACGCGAAGGTGCCCGCCTGCAACGGTTTCGTGCGGGTCTTGCGAAACGCCAGATGCACGCGTGAGCCCGGCTCCACGCCGGGGAAAATCACCGTGCGCAACACACCGTCCTCGAAGCTCGGCGCGCCTGCGGAGCGCGGCTCCTGCACGTCGCGGATCGCCTCGGGACCGACGGGATGCGCGACGCCGCCCGGATCGATCGTTTCCGCGGCCAGCAACTGCACCTGCTCGATGTCCTTGTTGAACCACACATAGCGTTGCGCGATATCGTCGACGCCGCTCGTCGTGTTGGCGCGCAGAACCGTGTCGTCGTGTTCCTCGATGGAGCCGTCTTTCTGGATCGTGAAGAGATGGACGTCGCGCTCGATTGTGGAGGGCGCGAGGTCGTCGCCGGATACGGTGGACGCGCTGTCGTCGGCCCATGCGATAGCCGGCGACAGTGCGCCAAGCGTCAGCCAGAAGGCCAGCCTGAGAAAAACCGCCGGGCACCGCCTCATGTGCACCGCGCCCTGCCCGGCGCGCGCGTGGCTCGCGGACTCGAAGCGAATGCAACGCGAAACATGCGCCGCACCGTTCGCGCGACGCATGGCGAGACAGTGACGCCGGCGAGCGCCCGCTGCAACGTGACGGCTATTTTCCCCAAGATGCACCCCGGCTCAGTTCGTAGCGTGGTTTTAGCACATTGGCAGCCGGCGCGCGTTTTCGTTGTTTCCACCCGTTTCACTAGTCCCGATCCAACTACTTGGAATCGAAGAAGCACACATAATGAACGGACAGCAGCGCGCCATTACTCCGTTTCGCCGAGCTGCCCGAGTAAAGCCTGCAACCGCTCCACGTGCCTGAGCAGCAGATGGCGATGTTTTTCGATCTGCTCCAGCCGCCCCGCGAGATCGGCCTGGATCGGATCCTCGAGATCGGCGGCGGCGATCACGTCTTCCACCTTGGCGCGCACCAACGCCAGTTCCACCGGCGCATGACTCAGATGCCGCTCGAAACGCCGCACCTCCTGAATCGCCACGTCGCGGACCTTGCGAAAATGCGCCTGCCGCCGGTGCGTTTCAGCGTCGAGGGTTTCTTCTTCGACACGTCTGGCCGGTCCCGGCTGGCCGAAGATCGGCTCAGGCGGGCGCAGCACCGTCTTCTTTCGCACGGGATGCGCCGTACCGCGAAAGCGCGCGAGCGGCTGTTCGTTGTCGATCGCTTCGCGTGCGTTGAGCGGTATGTCCTGCTCGGTGTGCGGGACGTTCATCCAGCCACCCGGCAATCCGGTGACCGCTTCGATCCCCCGCACGAATTCCTCGCTGAATTCGCGTTGACCGGACAACATCAGTTTCAGGTAGCTCGCGGAAAAGGTCATCATGCGCGCGAGACGCGTCGCCGCACCGACCTCGCGGGTCAACAGCACCAGGTTCGCTCGCCAGACCGGGAGCAGCAATTCGTCGGAATCTTCCATCGCTGGGTCTTCCATCTTTTTGCCCGATGTAGTGATCACGCGCTCGCGCGCGTCATCGTTTTGAAAGGGTAGCCGCTTCACCGCATAACGCGCAATCCCGGCATCTCAGCGCGTGAGCGTCGATCTGTCGTAATTACACGCCACCGCGCCAATGCACACCGTCAGCCGCCCTTCACCGCCAGAGGCGGCTCGCGGCGCTCGCCGTTGTGAATTGACACGTGCGTCTAGTCAGCGTTCCTCCGCACCACGCGCGCAATGTGGCATGCTTGCAAACCGCTGCGGTACGCCCCGTGCTGCAGCGTTAGTACCCCAACACTGAGTTAAGGATTCTGTAATGAAGAAGATCGTCCTCGCCATCGCGGCTGCCGTCGCCGCACTGAGCGCCATCGCTCCCGCACAAGCGTATGAGCATCATCATCGCGAGTGCCACAAGGTACGCGTTCATCATCACTGGGAAAACCGCTGCCATTAAGGGTGGCGCCATGCCCTGACCGGCACGGCACACTGCAAAGCCCCGCTAGAAGCGGGGCTTTTTTTCGCCGGCAAGGTTGGGCACGGAGCAACGCGCCATACGCGTTCCATACGTTCTGCGCGAACACGGCAGCATGCAATCACGGACACATGCTGTTACACCTTTGCGGCGTAAGCCGACGCGGACACGGCGTTGCGCAACTTGCGCAGCGTCGTGAACCGCGTGGAAGAGAAGAGAGAGAGCCCGCAGTGCAGGCTACAACGTATAACGCCGGCGTCACGCCGCCTCGACGCGCTCCAATGCATTGACGACGAGCGCTTCCAGCAAGGGCTCGACTTTCGCAGCCAGCGTTTCGTCATACGCATACGGCATGTGCTCTTCCATATACGTGATCTGCGACAGTTCGAGTTGCAAGGCATGCACGCCTTGCGACGGCTGCCCGTACTCGCGCGTGATGTACCCGCCCTTGAAGCGGCCGTTGGCGATAGCCGAATAGCCGCCGTCATGCCGCTCGACGATAGCGGCCATTTCCTCGGCCAATCCCGCCACCGCGCTCGCACCATTGGCCGTGCCGAAGTTGAAATCGGGCAGACGTCCTTCGAAGAAACGCGGCACGTGCGAGCGGATCGAATGCGCTTCCCACAGCAGCACTCTGCCGTGTTTCGCTTTCAATGCCGCGAGCTCGCCCTGCAGCGCCTCGTGATACGGTTTCCAGTAAGCATCGCGACGACGCGCGACTTCGGCCTCGGTGGGCAGATGGCCGTCGAGATACAACGGTTCCTTGTCGAAGGTATCGACCGGCAACAGGCCAGTCGTGTCCTGACCCGGGTAGAGGTTCGCGCCGTCGGGCGGACGGTTCAGGTCGATCACGTAACGCGCGTAGGTCGGCGAAAGAACCGACGCACCCATGCGTGTCGCGAACGCGTAGAGACGATCCAGATGCCAGTCGCAATCGTCGGTGCGTTGCGCGACCGGGGTCATGGTCGCGGCGATGTCGGCGGGAATTTGCGTGCTGAGATGTGGAATCGAAACAAGGAGCGGCAGGCGTCCCTGATGCAGCGAGAAAACCGGCGGTGTATTCGAAGCAGTCATGTCAGTCCGGAATCGATAGGATCGAAGAATCAGTTCAGCAGATCGTGCAAAGGCCCGCTCGCGCGCTTTATTTGAGCAGTTCCGCAAGCGCCACGCGATAGCGCGCGTACGCGCCCTCTTCATCGCGATGCCGGCGGTTGTCGACGACCTTCTCGCCACCGGCATAGACATCGCGAATCGGCGTATCGCCATGCTCGCAGAATACAACGCCCGAGAGCCACGTGTCCGGCACATGCTCGGCGATGTTCGAATGATCCGCGTCGAGCACGAGCCAATCGGCGCGGCGGCCCGGCTGCAAGGCGCCGACCGCGCGGCCCGTCGCGCGCGCGCCGCCTGCCAGCGCGGCGTCGTACAGACGGTCGGCGACATGCGTCGCTTGCGCCGACGCCAGCACGTTGCGCTGCCGCCGTGTGAGGCGCTGCCCGTATTCGAGCAACCGCAGTTCCGCGCGCCAATCGACGCCGATATGGCTATCCGAGCCCACGCCAATGCGCCCTTGCGCGTCGAGATAGTCCTGCGCCGGAAAAATGCCGTCGCCGAGATTGGCTTCGGTCGTCAGGCACAAGCCGGCGACGGCGCCGCTCTTCGCGAGCGCCAGCGTTTCGTTGGTATCCACATGGGTGGCATGCACGAGGCACCAGCGGCTGTCGACATCGAACCGATCGAGCAGCCATTGCACCGGACGCGCCCCTTCGGTTTCGAGGCACGCGTCGACTTCGGCGGTCTGTTCGGCAATATGAATATGCACGGGCGCGGTGCCGTCGATACCGCCGAGCAGCGCGCGCAATGAATCCGCGGAAACCGCGCGCAGCGAATGCGGCGCCACGCCATAACGCAACGCGGCGCTTTCAGGGCGCGCCGCGCGCAACGTGCCGAGCAGATCGAGCAAACTCTCCGGCGTGTTGATGAAACGCCGCTGATCGTCACGCGGCGCACGTGAGCCGAAGCCGCCGTATTGATACAGCACCGGCAGCATCGTCATGCCGATCCCGCTCGTTGATGCCGCATCCACGACACGTTGCGCGAGTTCCGCCTGATTCGCATAGCGCTCGCCCCCCGGCATGTGATGTACATAGTGAAACTCGCACACCGACGTATAGCCCGCCTTCAGCATCTCGATGTACAGCCACTGTGCGACGCTCGCCAGACCCTCCGGCGTGATGCGCGCGGCGAAGCGATACATCAGATCGCGCCAGCTCCAGAAATTATCCGTGGCGCCCGCGCCGGAGGCAGCGCGATATTCGGTGAGGCCGGCCATCGCGCGCTGAAACGCGTGAGAATGAAGATTCGGCATGCCAGGCAATACCGGACCGGCGGCTTTTTGCACGCCGGCGGGCACCGTGGAAGTATCAGGCGTAACGGCCGTCAGCGTGCCGTTTGCGTCCCACTCGAGCAGCACGTTGCGGCGCCAGCCATCCGGCAGATACGCGTGCCCGGCGAATAGCGATTGATTCATGGGTTGCTTCTGCGATTGCGATTGCGATTGCGTCATCTCAGGCCCTGGCTCGATTCACGCCGCGCATAAACGGTCTCGCCCGCACGCACCACTCGCGCGCACAACGGGCGTCCAATCCAGTAAGCCAGCTCGGCCAGCGAGTCGACCGACCACACCGCGAAATCGGCCGCGCGCCCTGCTTCCAGCGAGCCGTGCCGATCCGCCTTGCCGAGCGCGCGCGCCGCGTGCGACGTCACGCCTTGCAGCACTTCGGGTACGGTCATGCGAAAGAGTGTGGTCGCCATATTCATCATCAGCAGCAGCGACGTGGCGGGCGACGTGCCGGGGTTGCTGTCGGTCGAAATCGCAATCGGCACCTGATAGCGCCGCAGCAATTCCAACGGCGGCAACTGCGTCTCGCGGATGAAGTAATACGCGCCCGGCAGCAACACGGCCACCGTGCCGGCTTCCTTCATCGCGGCAACGCCGGCTTCGTCGAGAAATTCGAGGTGGTCGGCGGACAGCGCATGATGACGCGTCGCGAGTGCCGTGCCGCCGCCGTTCGACAACTGCTCGGCATGCATTTTCACCGGCAGTTGGTAACGCTCCGCCGCCTTGAAGACGCGCTCGCTCTGTTCCAGCGAAAAACCGATGCGCTCGCAGAACACATCGACCGCGTCGACGAGACCTTCGTCCGCGAGCGTCGGCAGCATCGTGTTGCAGACTTCGTCGATATACGCATCGGCGCGGCCGGCGAATTCAGGCGGTAGCGCGTGCGCGCCGAGAAACGTCGTGTAGACCGTCACGGGATAACGCTCGCCCAATTGACGCGCTGCGCGCAGCATCTTGCGCTCACTGGCGAGATCGAGGCCGTAGCCGGATTTGATCTCGACGGTCGTCACGCCTTCAGCGAGCAAGGGTTCGAGCCGCGCAGCCGACTGACGCAGCAGCGAGGCTTCGTCCGCGGCACGCGTGGCGCGCACCGTGGAGACGATACCGCCGCCCTGCCGCGCGATTTCTTCGTAGCTGACGCCCGCGAGGCGCTGCGCGAACTCGTCCGCGCGTTGCCCGCCGTACACCAGGTGCGTATGGCAATCAACGAGACCGGGCGTCACCCACGCGCCGTGCAGATCTTCGCGCGGCCATGCGGCGTAGCCGGCGGGCAATGCGGAGGCCGCGCCGAGCCACACGATCGTGCCGTTTTCAACGGCGATCGCGGCATCGGGCAGCGTGTGTTGGGGATCGCCCTGCGGGCAAAGTTTCAGGTGATGCCAGACGGTTTGCTTCATCGCGTGCTCTTTGCAGCTTGTTGCGTGTCTGTGGTGGTTCGCGTGCGTGCGCCGTGACATTGGCGAGTATGCACGCGAATCGTCGTCATCTTTTTGCGTAGCGGATGCTGATCGCGAGCAAGGCGCCCTCGCCTTCCACCGCGCATGACAGCGCGTGCGGCGAATCGATGCTCAGCGTGTCGCCGGTATCGAGCGGCAGCGGTTGCGCGTCGCCGGGCGTGACCCGCACGGCACCTTGCGCGCAATACAGCAGAACCGCGTCAGCAGAAAGCGTGCGTTGCGTTGGCCCGCGCCATACTTGCACTTCCCCCTGCGCCGCGTCGCGACGCACCATCAGGTTGAAGTCGCGCGTTGCGCCGTCGACGAGGCGTGCCTCGATGCGCGCCTCGCCGGTGAAATGGGCCATGTCGAGCGCTTGCGTCAACGCGTAGGTCTTCACGCCGTGCGCGCTGCTCCCGTCGCCGGCTTCGTCGAGCAACATGCCCGCGCCGGACAACAACACGAGCGTGCGATCAATGCCGGCAAAGCGCGAGAACGGCCCGGCTTGCGCGACATCGGCCACGCTCACCCGCCATACGAAAGCATCGAGCCCCGCGCCTTCGGGAAACGCCGCCACCTCGCGCGTGACGCCGCCGCCGTTCTTCCACGGCGCCGCCACGAGTTCGGCGCCGCGAATCAGCGTGAGGGTTGCCCCGCCGACGACGAGCGTGCCGTGAAGCGCCACGATCAGCGGCCCAGCATCGGCAGATTGAGACCTGCCTCGCGCGCCGTTTGCTGCGCGAGTTCATAGCCCGCATCCGCGTGACGCATCACGCCGGTAGCCGGATCGTTGAACAGTACGCGACCGAGGCGCTCTTTTGCGGCATCCGTGCCATCGGCGACGATCACGACGCCCGAGTGCTGGCTAAAGCCCATGCCGACTCCGCCGCCATGATGCAGCGACACCCACGAGGCGCCGCCCGCCGTATTCAGCAGCGCGTTGAGCAGCGGCCAGTCGCTGACTGCGTCCGAGCCGTCTTTCATGGATTCGGTTTCGCGATTCGGGCTCGCCACCGAACCGGTGTCGAGGTGATCGCGGCCGATCACGATCGGCGCCTTCAGTTCGCCGTTCCTGACCATTTCGTTGAACGCCTGACCCAGACGATAGCGATCCTTCACGCCGACCCAGCAGATCCGCGCGGGCAACCCCTGGAACGCGATGCGTTCGCGCGCCATGTCGAGCCAGTTGTGCAGATGCGGGTCGTCGGGGATCAATTCCTTGACCTTCGCATCGGTCTTGTAGATATCCTCAGGATCGCCCGACAGCGCGACCCAGCGGAACGGACCCTTGCCTTCGCAGAACAGCGGCCGGATATACGCCGGCACGAAACCCGGGAAATCGAACGCGTTTTGCACGCCCATTTCCAGCGCCATCTGACGGATGTTGTTGCCGTAGTCGAGCGTGGCGGCGCCGCGTTCCTGCAGCGTCAGCATGGCTTGCACCTGGTTGGCCATCGACTGCTTGGCCGGCGTGATGATCGAATCCGGCGCGGTCTTCATGCGCTCACGCCAGTCTTCGACGCGCCAGCCTTGCGGCAGGTAGCCGTGAATCGGATCGTGCGCGCTGGTCTGATCGGTCACGCAATCCGGCGTGATGCCGCGCGTCACGCACTCGGCGAACACGTCGGCGGCATTGCCCAGCAGGCCGATCGACACCGGCTTGCCGGCCTGCTTCGCTTCGTCGAGCATGGCGAGCGCTTCGTCGAGCGTCTTCGCTTTCTTATCGACGTAGCGCGTCTTCAGGCGGAAGTCGATGCGCGTCTCGTCGCATTCCACCGCGATCATCGAGAAACCGGCCATCGTGGCCGCGAGCGGCTGCGCGCCGCCCATGCCGCCGAGGCCGCCGGTCAGAATCCAGCGACCCTTCGGCTCGCCGTTGAAATGCTGGTTCGCCACCGAGAAGAACGTCTCGTAGGTGCCCTGCACAATGCCCTGGCTGCCAATGTAGATCCAGCTGCCCGCCGTCATCTGGCCGTACATCATCAGGCCCTTGCGGTCGAGTTCGTGGAAGTGTTCCCACGTCGCCCAATGCGGCACCAGATTCGAATTCGCCAGCAGCACGCGCGGCGCGTCGGCATGCGTGCGGAACACACCGACCGGCTTGCCGGATTGAATCAGCAGCGTTTCGTCTTCGTTCAGATCCTTCAGCGACTTGAGAATCTGATCGAAGCAATCCCAGTTGCGCGCCGCACGGCCAATGCCACCGTACACGACCAGCGCATGCGGATGCTCGGCGACTTCCGGGTCCAGATTGTTCTGGATCATCCGGTACGCGGCTTCCGCGATCCAGGTCTTGCAGGTCTTTTCCGCGCCGCGCGGTGCGCGGATCGTGCGGGTCGGATCGAGACGCGGGTCGATGTGTTTCGGGTTGTTCATGATGGCCCTCGGAATGCTTGAAGATGGTCGAAAAAGATTCGGGTTCGGAAAAGACGGCGTAGTCAGAAATGTCCGGTGAAGCGATAGCGGCTGCCGGGATGCCAGAGATTGGCGATCGAAGCGACCTGGCTTTGCGACCACGTGCGCCGATGCAGCACGAGGCACGGCTCCATCTCGTCCATCGTCAACAGTTCGCGCGTATCGGCGTCGGCGGCTAGCGCCTCGATGCGGTACTCGACCCGCTGCAACGGCGCGACGCGCACGAGATACTGGTTCGGCGTGGTGTTGGTGAAGTCCTGGAGCGCGTACTCGGGCGCGACCGCCGGATTGACCCACCGCTCTTCGAGCTGCACCGGCTCGTCGTTTTCGAAATGCAGCACGCGCGAATGAAACACCGGGCTGCCCGCGCTCACCTGCATTTCCTCGGCGAGCGCTTCGTCGGCGATGCTCGCGCCGATGTGCAGCACCTTTGCCTGATAACGATGACCGCGCGCGACGATTTCGTCGGAGATGCTGCGGATCGCCACCAGCGTCGATTCGTACTTGGGACGGGCTACGAAAGTGCCCGAACCTTGCACGCGCGTGAGAACCTGCTCCGAGGTCAGCTCGCGCAACGCGCGGTTGACCGTCATGCGCGCCACGTTGAATTCGCGCGCAAGCTCGTTTTCGGAGGGCACCTGGTCGCCTTCACCCCATTCGCCCGCATGGATGCGCGCGAGGATGAAGTCCTTGATGCCCTGATAGGCCGGTGCGTTCATTGGCTTGATATGCGTGCTTGAAACTTACTGTTCGGACGCGAAGGAGAACGGGCTCAGCTTCGCGATCGTGCCGTTCTGCACGAGACGCGTAACTGCCGCGATATCCGGTGCGAAGTAATGGTCGAGCTCATAGTGCGCGACGTCCTTGCGCACTACGTCCATCGCTTTCTGCAGGCTCGGGCTGGTCTTGTGCGGCGCGCGCAGATCGACGCCTTGCGCGGCGGCCAGCAGTTCGATCGACAGAATGTTCGCGGTGTTTTCAGCAATGTCGCCGAGCTTGCGCGCGGCGAACGTCGCCATCGACACGTGGTCCTCCTGATTCGCCGAAGTGGGCAGTGAATCGACCGAAGCCGGATGCGCGAGCGTCTTGTTTTCCGAGGCGAGTGCCGCAGCCGTGACGTGAGCGATCATGAAGCCCGAATTCACACCACCATCGCGCACGAGAAACGGCGGCAGACCCGACAGCGTCGCGTCGATCAGCAACGCGATGCGGCGTTCGGCCAGCGCGCCGATTTCCGCGGCGGCGAGCGCGAGGTTGTCGGCCGCGAAGGCGACCGGCTCCGCGTGGAAATTGCCGCCCGACAGCACTTCGCCGGTGTCGGGGAAAATCAGCGGATTGTCGGAGACCGCGTTCGCTTCGAGCAGCAGCACGTTGGCCGCGTGGCGCATCTGATCCAGACACGCGCCCATTACTTGCGGCTGGCAGCGCAGGCTGTACGGATCCTGCACCTTGTCGCAATCGGCGTGCGAGACGTTGATTGCCGAACCTTCCAGCAGCGAGCGGTATGCCGCCGCCGCGTCGATCTGACCTTGATGGCCGCGCAATTCGTGAATGCGCGCGTCGAACGGCTTGACCGAACCCATTGCGGCATCTACCGACAACGCGCCCGACACCAGCGCGGTGCGGTACAGGTCTTCGATGGCGAACATGTTGTACAGCGCGAGCGCCGTCGAAGCCTGTGTGCCGTTCAGGAGCGCCAGCCCTTCTTTGGCTTGCAGCGTGAGCGGCTTGAGGCCGACGAGCGCGAGACCTTCGGTGGCCGGCATGCGCTCGCCCTTCGCGAACACTTCGCCGACGCCGAGCAGCGCCGCCGACATATGCGCGAGCGGCGCAAGGTCGCCCGATGCCCCGACCGAACCCTTGACCGGAATCACCGGCAGCACGTCCGCGTTGTACAGCGTGATCAGCGCGTCCATCACCTCACGGCGAATGCCCGAATGGCCGCGGCCGAGGCTCGAGAGCTTCAGCGCGATCAGCAGACGCACGACCGGACGCGACATCGGCTCACCCACGCCGACCGCGTGCGAGAGCACCAGATTGCGCTGCAGCAGTTCGAGCTGGTCGTGCGGAATATGCGTGCTGGCAAGGCGCCCGAAGCCCGTGTTGATGCCGTAGGCCGGCTCGCCCTTCGCGGCGATATCGGCGACGGCTTGCGCGCAGGCGTCGATCGCGGCATGGCTGGCGGGATCGAGCTGCAACGCGACGTGTTCGCGCGCGATCTGGCGCAGTTGCGGGAGAGTCAGGTGGCCGGGCTTCAGATTCATCATGGTTGTCGTCCTGTCTATACAATTCGAGAGAAGTCTAGCGGCGTCTCCTTGTATATACAACTTGTTTTTTGAGGATTCGGCCTGGGAGTTTCCATTAAGTTGCAACGCATGCTTGGCGTGGATCTTGCCAATGCCAACACCTCCAGCGGTCGCCCGCTACGTATCGCACTTCCCGTCCGGCGGACTTAACTTGTATATACACCTTCAAAATAGCAGGCGCCACGCGGACAAAAAAATTCCGCCTCTGACCGGCCGCCGCTCCGTGCTCATAGGAGCGTTATAGGCGAGGCCGCTGATGGCGCAAAAAAAGCCCGCGGGCTCAGGCAAGCCGCGGGCTTCGTTTCGGGCGAACGAATCGAACAACGCCGCTAAAGCCTCACGCGCGCCGCGATGAAATCCAGAAAACACTGCACGCGCCCCGCCAGCGACGCGCTCTGGTAATACACCGCGCTCACCCGTTGCCGCTCATCCACCAGCACATTGCCGAGAATCGGCACGAGGCGCTTCTCGCGCACGTCGGCCGCGCTCATGAAGTCGGCCAGACACGCGATGCCCCATCCCGACAACGCCAGTTGCCGCAATGTCTCGCCGCTCGATGCAGTGATCGCCGGTTCGATCTTCAGCGCTGCGGCCCCGCCCTTGCGCCCTTCCCGCAACGGCCAGCGGTTCAGATGCTCCGGCGCCGTGAAGCCGATCAGCCGATGCTCGCGCAAGGCTTCCACCGATCTGGGTTCGCCATATTCGGCCAGATACGCCGGACTCGCGAGCACCCGCAGCTTGCTGGTGCCCAACGCACGCGCATGCAAGGTCGAATCCTGCAACTCGCCGATGCGAATCGCGATGTCCACCTTCTGCTCCAGCAGATCGACGATCCGTTCGTTGCTGGTCAATTCCAGCCTGATCTCCGGATACAGCGCAGAAAACGCCGTCATATGCGGCGCCACGCAATGCAGCATGAAGGGCGACGCGGCATCGACACGCAGGCGCCCCGACGGCCGCTCGCGTCCTCGCGTGACGGACTCTTCGGCTTCTTCCATCGCGTGCAGAATCGCGCGGGCACGCTGCAGGAAGGTCTCGCCCTCTTCGGTGAGCTGCAGACGGCGTGTCGTGCGCCGCACCAGCGCGGTATCGAGTTTCTTTTCAAGGCGTGTGAGCGCGCGGCTCACGCCGGAAACGGTTTGGCCCAGCTTCTCAGCGGCCGCGGTGATCGAGCCGCTGTCGATCACCGTGACGAACACCAGCAACTCGTCGGTCGAAGTTTTCATTGTTGATTTCAAATCAAGTTTGATTTGAGACTAACACGCTTTTTGCGAGAATCAAGAAGGCGGATACTGCGTGCATGTCATCGTGTTTCTCAACAAGGAGAACGACTTGAAGATTTTCATCACAGGCGCAAGCGGTTTTATCGGCGGATCCATTGCAGCGCATCTCGCGCGTGCCGGCCACAGCGTTCGCGGTCTGATTCGCAACCCCGAACATAGCGCCGAACTGAAGCGGCTCGGTATCGAACCCGTGATCGGCACACTCGACGACCGCGCGCTGCTGATCGCCGAAGCGAAAGCCGCCGACGCCGTCATCAATGCCGCGAGCAGCGACCATGAAGGCGCGGTGAAGGCGCTGATCGAAGGACTCGCCGGGTCCGGCAAAACGTTTCTGCACACGAGCGGTTCGAGCATCGTCGGCGATGCGTCGGGCGGCGAAGCGGGTCAGGCGCGCATCTATCACGAAGACGCGTTGCCCGAGCCGACCGCCGACAAGGCCGCGCGCGTGGCGATCGATCAACTCGTGCTCGACGCCGCGCAGCAGAACATCCGCTCGGCCGTACTGTGCAACACGCTGATTTACGGCCACGGCGCGGTCCCCGGCAGCGCGAGCGTGCAATTGCCGCGCCTCGTGCGTCAGGCGCAGAAGAGCGGCGTGGTGCGTCACGTGGGCAGCGGCGGCAACATCTGGTCGAACGTGCATATCGACGACGTGGCCGAACTCTATCGCCTCGCACTCGAGAAAACGCCCGCGGGCACGTTCTATTTCGTCGAAAGCGGCGAGGCGTCGTTCCGCGACATGAGCGCCGCGATTGCGCGCGCGATGAAGCTCGGCGAACCGCAAGACTGGCCGCTCGAAGAAGCACAAAAGGAATGGGGCTACGAAATGGCTTCGTATGGGCTCGGTTCGAACAGCCGCGTGCGCGGCGAGCGCGCCCGCAAGCTGCTCGGCTGGCAACCCAGGCGTACTTCGGTGATCGACTGGATCGAGCAGGAGTTGATGTCGCCGAAGGGTGCTTCGTCCGAAGCGTGAACCAAGGGGGCTCGCGTCGAAGCGGGCCCAAAGAGGGCTTCTTCCGGGCACCCAAAGACGCCCTCCAGAGCGTAATCCATGTAAGCGCAGCCGTTGCGAATCCGTAAGCTCAACTCGATAGAATCGCGCTCACCTGATCGCGCGATTCGACAGTCCGAGTCGCGCATGAGCCCGGATTTGATCGATGACTTACGCGCTGAATTTCGATTGGCTAACCAATCTGCTGGCGATTCTTTTCATCGTGGCGTGTCTCTACGATGCACGCTACGACGAATACGGCACGTTGACGCTGTCAGCGGCCGCGATGGGACTCGCCGTAATGGCGATCGAGTTGTTCCTCAAGCCGGCCTTCGACATGGCGCTTTGAAGCGTAGACGCTTCGAGCTCGACGCCGCACGCGAAATTGAACGTCAACTCGCAATCGGAACTATTCGCGCTGTTCTACGAAGCGGGACGCCGGAATGCATGACGTCCTGCTTCCTACCCACAACCATCAGATCGCCCAGCCGCCGAGATAAAAACCCACCAGCACGATCGCGATAGCCACCGTGCCCACGTTCAGCTTGCGATACTCGCCGCTGACCACGCGGCCGATCACCAGCGTCGCGAAGCCGAGCATGATGCCCGTCACGATGTTGGCGGTCAGCACAATGAACACCGCGCACATCAGGCCCGACATCGAGTCGACCATGTCGTCCATGTGCAGCTTGCTGACGTTCGAGAGCATCAGCAGACCAACATACATCAGCGCGGGAGCCGTCGCATACGAAGGCACGAGGCCGGCGAGCGGCGAGAAGAACATCACCACGAGAAACAGCAGACCGACTACCGCGGCCGCCATGCCGGTCTTCGCGCCTGCCGCCACGCCGACCGTCGATTCGATATACGCCGCCGCCGGCGCGCCGCCGAGCAGGCCCGAGAAAATCGAACTCAGCGAGTCGGCCGTCAAGGCGCGACCACCGTTGATGATGCAGCCGTTTTCATCGAGTTGCCCCGCTTGTCCCGCGACGGCGCGGATCGTGCCCGTGGCATCGAACACCGCGGTCATCACGAGAGCCAGCACGCTGGGCAGCACCGCCATCGACAAGGCACCCTTGAGGTCCATCGCGCCGATCAGCGAAGCATGACCCGGCGCGCTCAGCGACGGCACGGCGAACACGCCGTGAAACGACACAGCCGGATCGATAGTGAGCGCGATCGCCGAAATCGCCACGATCACGATCAGGATCGAGCCCGGCACGCGGCGGCGCACCAGACCGAAGATGGCCGCGAGTCCCGCCACCGACATCAGCGCCGGCAACGCCGTGATGTTGCCGAGCGACACCGGCAAACCCGCACCGGGATTCTTCACGACGAGACCCACGTCGTTGGCGGCGATCAGGAGCAGGAAGAGGCCAATGCCGATGCCCGTGCCGTGCGCGATACCTGTCGGCAGATTGCGCAGAATCCACGAACGCACGCCCGTCACCGAGATTGCGGTGAACACGACACCCATCAGGAACACCGCGCCGAGTGCGACATTCGGATGCAGGCCCTTGCCGAGCACGAGGCCGAACGCAGTGAAGGCCGTCAGCGAAATCGCGCAGCCGATCGCAATCGGCAAACGCGCCCACACGCCCATCAGCAGCGAGCCGAAGGCCGTGGTCAGACACACGGCGACGAACACCGCGCTGGTGTCGAAGCCCGCTTTGCCGAACATGCCCGGCACGACGAACACGGAATAGACCATCGCCAGAAAGGTCGTGATACCCGCGACGATTTCCTGACGCTGAGAACTGCCGCGTGAAGAGATTTCGAAGTAGCGGTCGAGAAAGCCCTTTGCGTCGAATGATTCGGCGCCGACTTCAGAAATCGGTTGGGCGTGGGGTTCCATCATGATGAGTGCCTCCTTTATCAGCGTGCTGAAACGGCCGTCGATACGGTCGTCGTCAGGTTCGTCTCGTTGCGTTGGTTTAATGTGGGATGGGGTCTTTTTTGCTGTCTCGAAATGTAGGGCAACACAAATATGTCTCCCATCGCATGAATGGCATGCCCGGCATGTCGCGACGCTTATATCGTTTAAGGCACGGCAAATCAGCCTCACAGCCCGCGCGTTTACACCTACGGTCCGTCACGAAGAGATGAAAGGGTTTTGAGAGTTTCGGCACATGCCAATGAAGCGCGCGACCCGCCGACACATCGACACACCGGCGCAGCGGCATGAACCATGCTTGGGGCCACCTGTCAGATTGCCTGCAAAACCGCAGCCGCCCAACGTCGCGGGTTACACTCTGGCCCGTACCCGTTTTAACCGCGGCGGCCCATTGCGCCCGTCCGCACCGGCCCTTGGAGTCCTTCTTGATGAGCGGCGGTTTTTCGCGTCCTGCCTGGCGTCACCTGATTCTTGCCGTGTTCGCACTGTTCGCGCTGTCCGGTTGCAGCAGCCTGCTGTGGGGTCCGCAGCAGGCGCCGATCGTCGACGCCACGGTGATGCCCGTCGAACCCGCCAGCGCGCCGGTGGCCGCCTCCGCGCCCGAACCGGTCGAGACCGAAGCGGCCGAGCCCGAGCAGCCGAGAAAGCCGAGGAAACCGGTCGTCAAGCCGCACAAGGTCGAGCCTCCGCCGCCCGTCGTCACGCCTGCGCCACCGCCTCCACCGCCCCCGCCGCTGATCGTGCTGCGCACGATCGAGCGCAACGAGGCGCGCGCACTGCTCGATAGCGAAGTGCAGAAGCCCGACGGCAAGGTGGTCGGACGCGCAGTGGATCTGATCGCGGACGCCGGCGGCAAGCCGCGTGAGATGGTCGTGAATCTGCAGGGTTTCCTCGGCGTCGGCGACCGCAAGGTGAACTTCCCTTGGAGCGCGTTCCGCTTCACGCCGACCGCGAAAACCGCTCCCATTACACTCAATGCCGCCGCGGTTCCGGCGAACCCGGCCAAGGCGGCCGCGGCCGCCTTGCAATTGCCGCTGATCGACGCCACGGTCGAACGCTCGAACGGGGCCAAGGTGGGCCGCGTGATCGACGTGCTGGTCGACGCCAACGCGCAGCCGCAGGCGGTCGTGCTCGACGTCAACGGCATGGTGAGCCCCGAACGGCGCACGATTGCCGCCAACTGGTCGGCGCTGCGCTTCGTCACGAAAGACAAGGAGCTGCATCCGCTGCTCGAATTGAGCGACGCGCAGATCAACGCGTCGCCTCCTTATGCCAGCGACAAGCCGATCCGCGCGGTGTCGCCGGCGCCGCCTCCCGCGCCAGCGCCAGCGCCCGCCCCTGCTTCCGCGCCCGCCGTCGCGGCGCCTGCCGCCGCAGCCACGACCACGACGGCTTCCAACGCACGGGCGGCCCGATGACAGGCCGCACTCTGGTAACGGCGCGCAGCTTGCGCGCGCTCGATTGGCTGAATTTTTTCGTCGCCAACGTGCAAACAGGTTTTGGACCGTTCATCGCGTCCTATCTCGCCTCGCATAAATGGACCCAAGGCGAGATCGGCATGGCGCTCTCCGTGGGCACGATCAGCGCGATGGTGAGCCAGGTGCCCGGCGGCGCCGCTGTCGATGCGTTGCGCAACAAGAAAGGCGCGGCGGCCTGGGCAATCATCGCGATCATTCTTAGCGCGGTGCTGCTGGCCGTCAGTCCGACGGTGCTGCCGGTGATCGCCGCCGAGGTGTTCCACGGCTTCGCGAGTTGCATGCTGACGCCGGCGCTCGCCGCGATCTCGTTCGCGCTGGTGGGACGCGCGAATCTCGGCGACCGGCTGGGGCGCAATGCGCGCTGGGCGTCGATCGGCAGCGCGGTCGCAGCCGGCCTGATGGGCGTGTTCGGCGAGTACTATTCGCCGCGCGCGGTGTTCTGGCTGACAGCCGCGCTCGCCGTGCCCGCCCTGTTCGCGCTGACGATGATCCAGCGCACGGACACCGTCGAATTGCCGAAGGCCGCGCCGACGCCGCAGCAGATCGAGCGGCGCGAGAGTCTGCGCGAGCTGTTGCGCGACAAACGGATGCTGCTGTTCGCGGCGTGCATCGTGCTGTTCCATCTGTCGAATGCGGCGATGCTCAATCTCGCCGCCGGCGAAGTGACGGCCGGCATGGGCGACAACGTGCAGCTCGTGATCGCGGCGTGCATCATCGTGCCGCAGGCGATCGTGGCGATCATGTCGCCGTGGGTCGGGCGCTCGGCAGAGCGTTGGGGACGCCGGCCAATTCTGCTGCTCGGCTTTTCAGCGCTGCCGATACGGGCGTTGTTGTTTGCCGGAATCAGCAGCCCCTATTTGCTCGTGCCGGTGCAGATGCTCGACGGTTTGAGCGCTGCTGTGTTCGGGGTGATGCTGCCGCTGATTGCCGCCGATGTGGCGGGCGGCAAGGGACGCTATAACCTGTGTATCGGCCTGTTCGGATTGGCAGCCGGGATCGGGGCTACGTTGAGCACCACCGCCGCCGGGTTTGTGGCCGATCATTTCGGCAATGCGGTGAGCTTTTTTGGTCTGGCCACGGCCGGCGCGCTGGCGGTTTTGCTGGTGTGGGCCGCCATGCCGGAGACTCGGGACGCCGCGGCTGAAGACGAAGCGCCGGTGGCAGATGGGGGAAAGTCGGCGGCTCGGTGACCGCCGCCTTTTTGCCTGCGCGGCATCCGGAAGAACACGGCCGCGCGGGCAAAAAAAACCACTACCCGATATCTCGCCCGGCAGTCTCTTGCATAAACGGCAACGGCAACAAAGAAACCATCCCGCACCCGATCAGATACCACGCCGGCGCGAGATGACTCCCTGAAACCTGAATCAGCCAGGTAGCAAAAAACTGCGCGAACCCGCCGAAAATAGAAACCCCGAGACAATAGACAATCGACATGCCAGTCGCGCGAATTTCGCGAGGAAACATCTCCGGCAACATGACGATATTGGGCACGGCGGTAAACGCAACCAGCACGGCCAGTCCGGCAACTACCGACAGCAGAACCGGCACTGTCGGCGATGCATTGATCGTCATGAACGCCGGATACACGGCGACGATCAGCAGCACGCGAGAAACCCACAACACTCGCTTGCGTCCAACGCGATCCGACAACGCGCCCGCAAAAGGCGAACAGATCACCGTCACCATCGCGGCGGTCCACGCGGCCCAGAGTGCCGACGACATCGGCAGATGCAAGATCCTGATCGCGTAAGTGGACAGATAAAACAGCACGATATAGTTTGCCGCCGTGCCGCCGATCGTCGTCAAAACGCCCGTCGTGATGACGCGGGAATGCTCGCGAAATAGCGTGCGCACCGGCTGCGAACCAGGCTGCCAAGCCGCCGTCACACCGTCGCCCGACTGCGGCGCCGGGCCGTCTTCGACGCCCGGCAGCGTCTCATCGAGATGTCGCCGGATATAGATGCCGATCGGCCCCATCGCCATACCGATCACGAACGGCACGCGCCAGCCCCAACTCTCCAGTGCCGCGGTCGAGAGCGCCGCCGCCAGCGCGACACCGAGCAGCGATCCGCACACCGTGTTCAAGCCCTGGCTCACGAACTGCCAGCTGCCATAGAAGCCGCGCGTCTTGTTGCTGCCGTACTCCAGCAACAGCGACGTCGACGCACCGATCTCGCCGCCCAGCGCAAAACCCTGAATCAGCCGCGCCAGAATCACCAGCAGCGGTGCGGCAATGCCGATCGCCGCGTAAGTCGGCGCGAACGCGATGATCGCGGAGCCGAGCGTCATCAGCCACAACGTGAGGCTCATTGCGGCCTTGCGACCCGCGCGATCGGCATACGCACCGAGCACGATGCCGCCCACCGGACGCATGATGAAACCGACGCCGAATGTGCCGACCGCCAGCATCAGTTGCGCGAGTTGCCCTTCCACCGGGAAATACAGCTTGCCGATAATGGTCGCGAAGAAACTATAGATTGTGAAGTCGAAGAACTCGAGGCCGTTGCCGAGTGTAATCGCGGCAATCGCTTTGGCGTGGCTCGTGCGCCTTGCAGGCTGTGCTGCCGACGCGCTCTGCATGCCCAACGCTTGAGTGCCGGCGGGCCGCGATGTGGCGGAATAATCCATCTGTGTCTCCGTGATGTTCTTGCTGCTGATGCGCAGGCGCTGCTCTGCCCGCTTATGCAGAAGCTCCGGCCTCAGACCAGAAACGTCTGCGCGAGTCTCACCCAATAGGCCGCGCCGGTGGCGAGGCAATCGTCGTTGAAGTCGTAGCCGGGGTTGTGGACCATGCAGCCGCCTTCACCGTCGCCATTGCCGATGATCAGGTAGCTGCCCGGACAACGCTCCAGCAGAAACGCGAAATCTTCACTGCCGGTGAGCGGCTGCATATCGGCAATCAGGCCGCCTTCGCCGAGCCAGTCGAGCGCGACTTGCCGCGCAAGAACGGTCATGCCCGCATCGTTGACGAGAACCGGATAGCGACGCTGATAATCGACATGCGCCTGCGCGCCGAACACGGCCGCCTGGCCGCATGCCACTGCCGTGACGCGTTCCTGCAAGTAATCGCGAACCTCGGGTTTCAATGCGCGCACCGAAAGACGCATCTCGGCCGTCTCCGGAATCACGTTCGGCGCTTCGCCCGCGTGAATCGCGCCGACGGTGATGATCGCCATATCGAGCGGCGCGATGTTGCGCGAGACGATGGATTGCAGAGCCAACACAATCTGCGCGCACACCACCACCGGATCGACCGCCTTGTGCGGCACCGCCCCATGACCGCCGCGGCCGGTCACCTTGATGATCACCGTATCCGACGAAGCCATGAACGAGCCCGGCAAAAAACCGAACTTGCCGGTCGGAAAACCCGGCATGTTGTGCATCGCAAACACGGCGTCGCACGGAAACCTGTCGAAGAGACCATCGTCGAGCATTTTTTTCGCGCCGGCCAAGCCCTCTTCGGCGGGCTGGAAAATCAGATTCAACGTACCGTCGAAGCACTTTTCCCGCGCCAGATGTTTGGCTGCGGCGAGCAGCATGGCCGTGTGGCCGTCGTGGCCGCACGCGTGCATCTTGCCGGGCACCTTGCTCGCGTACGGCAGGCCAGTGGTTTCGTGAATCGGCAGCGCGTCCATGTCGGCGCGCAGCCCTAGTTTGCGCGTGCCGGTGCCGACTTTCAGTTGCCCGACCACACCCGTTTGACCCAGCCCGCGATGCACGCTGTAACCCCACTCCTGCAAGCGTTCGGCCACCAGATCACCGGTTGCGAACTCTTCGTAAGCCAGTTCGGGCTGCGCGTGAATACGGCGCCGTAGCGCGATCATTTCGTCTTCGAGTTCGGCGATGCCCGCCGGAATGGCCATAGTGTTCACGTGGTGTCTCCGTCGATGAAAAGCGTGAACCCAGCATAACGACGCCGATTTTCCAGCGGCAGGCGTAGAATCGTTGCGGCAGCAACCGTTGGTTGCCACCTTATCTCCGCCTCGTCAGATGAAACTGCATCAGCTCAGCACCTTGGCGGCGATTGCCGATACTGGAAGTATCCGGGCCGCCGCCCGCTCGCTGGATCTGTCGCCCGCCGCGGTGACCAAGGCCATGCGCGAACTGGAAGCCGATCTGCAAGCGCCGCTGCTGGTGCGCAGTGCGAGCGGCATCGCGTTTACCGAGTTCGGCCGCGCGCTGGTCGTGCATGCGCGCGTGGTGCTCGGGCAATTGCAGCGCGCGCACGCGGAGATCGAAGCGTTACGCGGCGCCGCGGCCGGCAAACTGTCGATTGGCGTCACGCCGTGGGTCGCGTTGACGTTTCTGCCGCCCACCGTGCAACGGTTCCGGCTGCGCATGCCTGACGTGCAACTGGAGTTTTTCGAAGGACTGCTGGCGGTCGTGCAGCCGCGATTGCGCGACGGCAGCCTCGACTTTTCGATCGGCCGGCCGCCGCCCGCATCGCCGCAATCGGAATTCCACAACGTGCCGCTGTTTTCCACGCATTCGGCAGTAGTCGCGCGGCGCGATCATCCGAAAGCCGGTTGCCGCACACTGCTCGAACTGGAAGACGCGGAGTGGGTATTGAACTGGGATCCGGCGAGCCGCGAGTCGATCTCGGACAATGTGTTCCGCAAGCGCGGCATGCAGGTGCCGCACACCATCCATCTCGCGCATTCGCTGGCGGTCGTGCTGGGTCTGCTCGCGCACACGGACATGCTCAGCATTTTTCCGTGGCCGCTCGTGGAAGTGACGCTCGCGAAGGAGCAATTGTGGGCGCTGCCGCTGCGTGAGACAGTGGATGAAACCATCGTCAGCATCACGTCACGCCGCGGCGCGCCGACGAGTCCGGCGGCCGCGTGCTTTCTCGAATGCCTGCGCGAAGTGATCGACGAAGGCGCGCGCTCGCAAGACCCCGAGCAGCGCCGCCTGTTTCATTCGATCGAATTGCTGCTTTAGTTGCGGCATGGATTAATAGCGAGAATTCACGCGCCTTTCACACGGCTTACGCGCCGTCTGCCTGACGCGCCTGGCGGCGCTTCCTTGCAGCGGCGACGGTCGGCAGCGGCACCGGCACCGCGCCGGACATGCCGTGCTCGATCAGAAAATCGCGGAACAGACTGGCCACGTGCGGCAGCCGTTTATCCGATACATGCATCACATACCAGTCGCGTTCGATCGGATTGGCTGACAGCGGCAGCAACGCGAGCAGGCCTGCCTGAAACTCCAGCGAACATGCGTGCAGCGACAGAAACGCAATGCCGAGGCCGGCCTCGACCAACTGCTTGATCGCCTCGTTGCTCGACAGTTCGGAGCCGATATGAAGCTTGAGGCCCGCGAGGCGAAACAGATTCTCCACGGTGGAACGCGTGCCCGAACCGCGCTCCCGCACGAACAGATTGGCGCTTTGCAGATCGTCGAGCGACAGGCGCTTCTTCTTCATCAGCGCATGCGCGGGTGAGGCGACGAACGCCATCGGATGTTTGGCGAACGCGGTCGCTACCGTGCGCAATTCGCGCGGCGCGCTGCCCATTACCGCGAGATCGATTTCATGCGTAGCCAGCATACGGATGATGTCGGCGCGATTGCCGACCTTGAACTGCACCTTCACCTGCGGACGCGATTCGGTGAAACGCACGAGAAACGGCGGGATCAGATACTCGGCCGTGGTGATCGCGCCGATGCGCAGCGTGCCGCCCTGCTCGCCGTGCAACGCGGCCAGATCGTCCGCCGCGCCGTTCCACAGGTCGAGGATTTCCAGCGCATAGCGGGCGAGAATCTCACCGGCCGCGGTCAACTGCACGCCACGCCCTACGCGCTGCAATAGCGGCGCACCCGCAGCCTCTTCCAGCAAACGCACCTGTAGCGAAACAGCCGGCTGCGTGAGCCGCAATTCTTCGGCCGCGCGCGACACGCTGCCGAGCTTCGCCACCGTATGCAAGGCCTTCAACTGACGAAACGTAGCGGCTTTTAACATAAGTGAAAACCTATATTTTCCGCATAAACATTAAATTGTGCTGCGGTTTTCGCCGATTTTATACTGGCCTGACAGATGAGCCGGGGAATCTTCGGTAGCGCGCTCCACGCCGCGCCATCACCGGCCCCGGTGCGAACAACGTCAGGAGGGTAGCGATCATGATCCAAATCGATCAGCAGGCAGGCGCAACGACACAACGCGCGCAACGTGCGCAGCGAAACGAAAACACGGCGGGGCATCGGATCGTCATCGTCGGTGGCGGCGTGGGTGGACTCGGGCTCGCCACGCGCCTGTCCGCATCGCTCGGGCGTGCCGGCCTCGCGCGGATCGTGCTGGTCGATCGCTGGCCCACGCACTTCTGGAAGCCGCTGTTGCATGAAGCCGCTTCGGGCCAGCTCGATCCCGCCACGCATCAGTTGCAATACGCGGTACAAGCGCAACGGCACGGCTTCGAATTCGAACAGGGCGAACTCACCGCGCTCGATCGCGCGCAACGCCATATCACCGTGAGCGCGCTGCGTGATGCGGACGGCCGCGAAATCCTGCCAGCACGTCAGATCGCCTTCGATACATTGGTGCTGGCCATGGGCAGCGTCACGCAGTATTTCGGTGTGCCCGGCGCCGCCGAACATGCGTTGCCGCTCGAATCGGTCGCGCATGCGGAAGCCTTCCGCCGCAAGCTGCTCGACGCCTGCCTGCGCGCGAGCCACGCGCGCCGCGCACGCACCGCGCATGCGGACACACCGGTGTCGATCAACATCGTCGGTGCGGGTGCGACCGGTGTCGAACTTGCCGCCGCGCTGCGCGACACGGTGCGTTTGCTGAATCGCTACAGTCCGTTTTCGCTCGATCCCGCGCGCGATTTTCGCATCCGTCTGATCGAAATCAGTGGGCGCGTACTGCCCGCGCTATCCGAATCGATCTCGGCGCGCGCTGAGCAGATGCTCGAGAGCCTCGGCGTGCAAGTGTTGAGCGCGACGCGCGTCACCGAAGTGCGAGCGGATGCCGTGCTAACCGACGGCGGTACGCCGCTCGCCAGCGACATCGCGATCTGGACGGCGGGTATCGCGGGGCCGCCGGTTTTGCGCACGCTGGACGGTATCGCCGTAAACCGCAACGCACAGATAAACGTGAATCGCACCCTGCAATGCACGAACGACGCGAACGTATTCGGTCTCGGCGATTGCGCAGCCTGTCCCGCCGACGACGCAGGCACCTTCCTCGCGCCGCGTGCGCAGGTCGCGCATCAGCAGGCACTGTTTCTGGCGCGTGCATTGAAGTGCCGCGTGACAGGCAAAGCGCTGCCCGAGTTCGTGTATCGCGACGCCGGCACGCTGGTCGGCTTCGGGCGTGAAGGCGCGATCGGCAACCTCAGCAGCGGCTTGCTCACGCAGCCGGTGTTCGTCGACGGCTGGTTCGCTAGCGCGATCTACAAGCTGATTTATCGCCGGCACGTCATGACGCTGACCGGTTTCGCACGTATGGCGCTCGATACGGCGAGCCACTGGCTGCGCAGGCGCGTGCATCCGGTGATCCGTCTGCACTGAGGGACGCATGGCCACTCGCGCGGCTCGCTAAGCATGAGCATGAGCGAGCCATGCGAAACCGAGCATGCGCGTCGAATACCGAAACAAAATATGCACGCGCCATATATGACGAAATTGTCATCTTGCTCTCATGTTGATATCGATCAGGTCAACGTACGATGAAACCGTTTCACTTTCGACTCGTACGGTATGCGGCATTTTCAAAGAATGCGAAGCCTGACAATGCGCATCACCCATTTGGGCACGGGCTTCCCCGCGCAATGGGAGCGACTTCAGATCGAACAGCCCGTCTCACTGGCAGCCGCGCTGGTTGTCATTGCGATCAGCTCTCTGGCGTTCTGGTGGAATCAGCCTGACGGGCTGTTCGACGGCGGCGAACCGTCCTGCGCAGCCGTATCCGCAGCCGCATCGGCTTCCGGCAAGCCGGGAGGCCAGAACGGCCCATTGTTTACACGCGGCCTGCTATCGCTTGAAGTGTCTTCCGCGATCATACGCACATCGCCACGCTCGCAGACATCGAGCCAGCTGCCCGCCGACGATCACAGCCTCGAAGCACCCCGCGTCCCCATGTCGTGCAGTCCCGCTACGCGTATCGGCCGCTGAAAAGCGTCACCGGAGAGAAAACCATGCGTATCCTGATCGTCGAGGACGAAATCAAAACCGGCACGTACCTTCGAAAGGGATTGACCGAAGCGGGCTTTACCGTCGACTGGGTGGCGGACGGCGTGACGGGCCAGCATCGCGCGCTGACGGAAGACTACGACCTGATCATCCTCGACGTCATGCTTCCCGGCCAGGACGGCTGGACAGTGCTGAAAAATCTACGCCGCACCCATTCGACCTCGGTACTGCTGCTCACCGCGCGCGACGAGGTGGACGACAAGGTGCGCGGCCTCGAAATGGGCGGCGACGACTATCTCGGCAAGCCGTTCGACTTTGCCGAGTTGCTGGCCCGTGTCCGCTCCATCCTGCGACGCGGACAACCCCGCGACGCCGCCTCGCTGCAGGTGTCGAACCTGGTACTCGATCTGACGCGCCGCAAGGCCACGCGCCAGGGCGACACGATCCTGCTCACGGCCAAGGAATTCGCGCTGCTTTGGCTGCTGATGCGTCGTCAGGGCGAAATCCTGCCTCGCTCGACGATCGCCTCCCAGGTGTGGGACATGAACTTCGACAGCGACACGAACGTCGTGGATGCCGCGATCCGGCGCCTGCGCGCGAAAGTCGACGACAACTACGAACCCAGGCTGATACACACCGTGCGCGGCATGGGCTACGTGCTGGAAGAGCGCGGCCTGTCACAGTCTTGATGCGAAGTCTGCTCACGGCAATGCGTTTGCGCGCGAAAGCCCGGTCCATGAAGCAGCCCGTGCGCCCCCTGCTGCGCACTTTGCGCGCAAGGCTATCGGTCCTGTTCGCGCTTTCGACCTCGACGCTGCTGATATTCAACGGCGTCCTGCTGCACCGCGGCTTGCAAACGCGTCTCGAGGTCACGTCGGCGCGTGAAATGGCCACCATCCTCGCATCGCTGCAAACGCGCCTCCTGACCATGCCCAGCATTACAGCGGTCAGCGCCGATCGTGAGACCTGGCACAAGCAGGTGTACGGCCACAAGAACTTCGATATCGCCCTGTTCGACACGCGAAGCGCGCCGCTCATCCGCACTAGCGGCTATTGGCCGAACGCGGAGACGATGACCGTGCGCGCCGGCCTGGTACCCGTGAGCGTATCGGCCGGGACACAGCCGCTGCGTTTTCTGGTGGCGATGGCGCCGCTTGGCGGCTTGTCCGGCACTCAGGTGCGCGTGGTCGTGCAATACGACACGCGCGGCGAACGCGCGTTGCTGCGCGCTTATGCACTCAACGTGCTCGTTGTGATCACGGCCGGGACGCTGGTGAACGCGCTGCTTGCATGGTCGATTGCCCGCCTCGGGCTGCGGCCGCTGGCCTGTTTGACAGCGCGTGCCGAGCGGATCTCCAGCAGCCACCTTGCGCAGCCGCTGCCCGAGCACGACATGCCCGGCGAACTGAAGGAACTGAGCCGCGCCTTCAACCGGATGCTTGCACGCCTGCATGAATCGTTCACACGGCTCACGCAATTTTCATCTGATCTTGCACACGACATGCGCACCCCGCTCACCAATTTACTGGCCGAAGCGCAGGTCGCCCTGTCGCAACCGCGCTCAGCGGATGAATATCGCGGCGTGATCGAATCGAGTGTGGACGAATTCCAGCGGCTCGCGCGCCTGATCGACAGCATGTTGTTCCTCGCGCGTGCGGACAGCGGTCACCGCCGGCTGACGCTGCAGTCCGTCGATGCACGCAGCGAAGCGATGCGGATCGCCGGCTACTACGAAATCATGGCCGCGGATGCCGGCGTCGAGATCGTCGTATCGGGCAATGCGTGCTTCGAAGGCGATGTGCCGCTGGTGCAACGGGCGCTGAACAATCTGATTTCGAACGCATTGAGCCACGCGCCGCGCGGCAGCACCGTCAACATACAGTGCGGCGAGCACCGGCACTACGCTCAGCTGTCGGTGTCGGACACCGGTGCGGGCATCGACAGTCCGCATCTGGAGCGCATCTTCGACCGTTTCTACCGGGTCGATCCATCGCGGCACAACTCGGCAAGCGGCACGGGCCTCGGGCTCGCCATCGTCAAATCGATCATGGACGAACATCGAGGCGAATGCAGCGTGGAAAGCGTGGCACACAGGCGCACCACATTCAGTCTGCGGTTTCCGAAGCATGTGCCCGGCAGTTGAGCGAAGCTCGGCCCGGCACGTATGGGAGAGATCGAGCGGCAACCTGATCGTGCATGGCGGACTCTCAGTCCAGAAACTCCGCTGCCCGCTTGCGTAGCACCACGCCGAAATCGTCGAGCCAGCCGATCGACAAACGCCAACTCTGCCAGTACAGATCGACATCGATGGGCTTGCCGGGCGCCATTTCCACCAGCTCCCCGCTCGCCAGATGCGGGGCGATCATGCGCTCCGGGCACATGCCCCAGCCGAGGCCCGTCACGCAGGCGCGCAAAAAGCCGGCGACATGCGGAATCCAGTGCAACGGCGGATCGAGTTCCGCGCGCGTGATGCGGCGCATGAAGCGCTTTTGCAACTGGTCTTTCGGATTGAAGTCGACGCACGGCGTGCGCCGCAAACTCTCGCGCGTAACACCGCCGGCAAAGTGACGTGCGAGGAAGTCCGGCGAACAGACCGCCAGATAGCGCATCCGCCCAAGACGCGTGGAGCGGCAGCCCTGCACCGGCTCGGCCTGCGTGGTGACCGCGCCTTGCACGCTGCCGTCGCGAATCCGCTGCGCGGTATGGTCCTGATCGTCGATCACCAGATCGAGCAGCATTTCCCGTTCTACGCAGAATTGCGCGACCGCGTCGATAAACCAGGTGCCCACGCTGTCGTCGTTGACGGCCACGCGCAGCGCCGGCCACGGTTCGACCAGCGCGCCGGGCAGCGCCGGCAGGCGGCCGGTCAGCTCCGCTTCCAGCAATTGCACGCGCTCGGTGTGGCGACACAGCAGCGCACCCGAAGTGGTCGCGACGCAGGGTTGGCCGCGCTTCACCAGCACGCTCCCCACGCGCTCTTCCAGCAGCTTGACCCGCTGCGACACCGCGGACGGCGTCACGTTGAGCTCGCTGGCGGCACGGTCGAACGAGCCGTGGCGCACCACGGCGGCCAGCGCGTCGAGCAACGCATAGTCGAGCATTAGCTTTCCTTAATCGGCATTAAGTGAATTAGCTTCTCTTATGACAAGCGAACCCGCAGACTAGCCCCGTTCGCTTCTCCCGTCTACTGGATCGACTATGAACTGGCTGTCTTTTTCTCACGGCGCCGCCCTGTGCGCATCTCTGATCGTCACCATCGGCGCACAAAACGCCTTCGTGTTGCGGCAGGGCATCATGCGCTCGCACGTCGGCAAGATCGTCGCGCTGTGCGCGCTGTCGGACTTCATTCTGATCGGCGCGGGCGTCGGCGGCGCTTCGGTACTGGTCGAGCGTTATCCCGTGTTCGTCCACGCCATGCTGTATGTCGGGCTCGCGTATCTGGCCTGGTTCGGGATCAACGCGCTGCGCCGCGCAGTGCGGCCGGAACACGCGGTGCTGGAAAGCGAGGCCGGCAGCGCGGCGCCCGTGCAGCGCGCCGTACCGATCATTCTGATGACGCTCGCCTTCACGTGGCTCAATCCGCATGTGTATCTCGACACGTTCCTGCTGATCGGCACGGCCGGCGCGCGCGAGCCGGAAGGCGCGCGGGTTGCCTTCGCGCTGGGCGCGATGGCGGTCAGCGGTATCTGGTTCATCGGCCTGGGTTACGGCGCACGCGCCCTCGCGCCGCTCTTCAAGCGGGCAACGGCATGGCGCGTGCTGGATGGTGCAATCGGCAGCATGGTATTGCTGCTCGCGGTAACGCAACTGCGGTGAAGGCCGCGTCGTTCCGGCCAGTTACGGCTACCGCATTCTGGTTCGCTGACGGCAAAGCGTGCTGTCGGCTCTTCACTGTTTTCCGCCATACGCCTAGATGTACCCAAGCGCGGATGCCTTCAATGTAGCCGCTGCCCGAGTGGAACATTCGAGCTTCCGGAAGACGCTTTCCACATGCGTTCGCACGGTACTGGGGCTCAACTCGAGCGCGCGGGCAACCTCCTTGTTGCTCGCACCGAGACTGATATGTTTCAGCACTTCGGCTTCCCGTGGCGAAAGCAATCCTGTTTTCGGACTCCGTGCCCGGTCATCCTCAACGGACGCCCGGCAATCCCCGAGTTCCGCGGACACTGTTGCCTTGACCACTTCCGCGTCGAAGCGCCCTGCCCGCGCCTGCTCAGTGAGCAGAGCGGCAGCCTCATCCGGCGAGAACGCCGGCCTCCAGGGGCGAGCCGAGCGTAACGCGACCCACGCGGCGGCGACCGCGAGAATACGCGCTTCGCGTCCAATCGCATCGCCGGCACTGCTTCGGAAATAGCCTGAACCGTCGAGGCGCTCGTACGCGAAAGAAGCGATCTCCGATTCCCGGGCCAGCCCTTCGATCTGTTTGCCGGCACGCGCGGTCCAGTAGGGCACGAGGCGCACCTTCTCCCATGCGGCAGGGGAAAGCCCGCCCGCCGTGTTCCAGATCGCGTTGGGGACCGCCATGCGTCCCATGCCATGCAGCAGGCCCGCCACATACGTGCGGCGCCGCGTTTCCTCACCGGTGCCCAGACTTGCGCAGCAGGCGGCGGCCGTCCCGGCCACTCGCCGCGAATAGCCGGTCATCCACGGCAGCTTCAGGTCGATCACATCGGCGACGATCTCGGGCGCGCTGACAAGCTGCATCGCGTCCGTGCAGATGGGCTCATCACGACGTTGCGCGACCGAACGGTCGAGTTCTTCGAGCCATGCCGCTCCGCGAACCGCGGCAAGCCGCGCCAACTCCGCCGGATATTGCCGGCCCGCCTTCTGCGCGATCAACATCTGCGCGCGCTCCAGACCGTAGACCCGGCTCAGGATCTCGAGATCCCCGGCCACCGCGACCATGAACACCGCGGACGGTACGTCGCCGCCCGGCATCTGGCCCGGAAAACCTCCGCCATCCCAACTTTCGAAAATCCGCCGAAGCGCCTCCTGAGTCGCATCAGCCAGCCCGAGCATGTGAGCCACCTCGCCGGAGACTTCGCAGTGGATCTGGGCGAGCGGCATGATCGCGGCGCCGACTTGCGCCGGTGATTCGCCGACACCGGCCCAGTCCGGCCGCATGGCGAGCATCGCCGCACGCCCGCCGATGTCGTCGCCGAGCCAGTCGGAAAAACCGGTTGCGTTCGCGGTGCAACCGGACCACCTCAGAAGGGACACTTCCCTGACGACATCGCATTGCGCGCCGTCAAGACCGGCCTCCGCCGCGAGCCGCGCCGCGAGCCAGCCGGTGCGCGGCGAATGGTCGGTTGGCTGCCCCATGCTGAGGTCGCCAATGAACGCCAGCGCCTTGACAGCGTCCAGCACCCGGATTGCAGAAATGTCATGCATGGCTTTCGACCTTGTTGTCAGTACCCGCCCGTCCAGCCGGGCTGCGTCGAATCGGTCATTCGACCGCTCCAGGAAGCGGCCCGAATGGCGCATCCTCCAGTCCGCAAGTTACACGAGGCCGTCGTGGTACGTGCGGACAGAGAAGGATCGCATGATCCCCGCGCCCTTGCAGGCAGCCATGGCGCAACAGATCGGCGCGACGGTGGTCAAGGTCGACGCGAGCCACGTCGTCATGCTGTCGCAGCCGGCCGAAGTCGCGGCAGCCATTATCACGGCGGCTCGCACGGCGAAGTGAGGACGACAGGCTGTCGGGCGATCACGGTAATCGCGCCGATCGCCCGATGTGCCGGTGCGCTGAATGTCAGTGCCTTGTCAGCGGCTTTATCGGTGTCTCTACGTTTGCACAGCCCGCAAACGAAGCGCGTTGCCGATCACCGAGACCGAGCTCAATGCCATCGCGGCGCTCGCGAGAACCGGACTCAGCAGCACGCCTAGCCACGGATACAGCACGCCCGCGGCGACCGGGATTCCAATCACGTTGTACGCAAAGGCGAAGAACAGGTTCTGGCGGATGTTTTTCATCGTCGCGACGCTCAGGGCCCGGGCTCGCGCGATGCCTCGCAGGTCGCCCTTGACCAGCACCACGCGGGCGCTGTTCATCGCCACGTCGGTGCCGGTACCCATCGCAATGCCCACATTGGCCTGAGCAAGAGCCGGCGCATCGTTGACACCGTCTCCCGCCATTGCAACGATATGCCCTTGCTGCTGCAACTCCTGAACATGCCTGTACTTGTCCTGCGGCAGCACGCCGGCTTTGACGCCGTCGAGCGCCAGCGTTTTTGCCACTGCGTTGGCGGTGACGGGGTTGTCGCCGGTCAGCATGATGATCCGGATACCCGACGCCCTCAGCAACCGGACCGCCTCGGCGGTGGTTTCCTTGACCGGGTCGGCGACGCCGATATAGCCCGCGAGTGTGCCCTCGATTGCGAGGTACATGATGGTCTGGCCGGCTTCGCGCAGCCGGTCCACTTCCGTGCGTACGGCGGCGCAATCGACCTTCGTGTCGTCCATGAGCGCCGTATTGCCCAGCACTGCGCCGTGACCGTCGATCCGGCCGCTCACACCCTTGCCGACAATCGCATTGAATGCTTCAACCGGCCTGGTCTGCGCGTTTTTCTCCCGCGCCTCGGCCACAATGGCCTGCGCCAATGGATGCTCGCTCGGCCCTTCAAGGCTGGCCGCATAGCTCAGCACGACGGACTCCGACTGCTCCGCCAGCGCCACGACCGTTTGCACGCGAGGTTTGCCCTCGGTCAGCGTGCCGGTTTTGTCGACCACCAGCGTATCGACTTTCTCCATCAGTTCGAGGGCTTCCGCGTCCTTGATCAGAACTCCTTCCTTGGCGCCGCGGCCGACTCCTACGATGATAGAAACAGGCGTTGCCAATCCGAGCGCACAGGGGCACGCAATGATGAGCACGCTGATGGCGACGACCAGCGCGTTCGCAAGCGCAGGAGCCGGCCCGACGGCAGCCCACACCACAAACGAAGCGAGCGCGACTGCGAGCACCGTCAGCACGAACCAGCCCGACACCTTGTCAGCCAGCTTCTGGATGGGAGCGCGGGAGCGACCCGCCTGCGCGACCATCTGAACGATTCGGGCCAGCAGCGTATCCGAGCCGACCTTCTCCGCACGCATCAGGAACGTGCCGGTCTGATTGACGGTCGCGCCCGTCACCTTGCTGCCGGTACCCTTTTCCGACGGAATGGATTCCCCGGTAATCATGGATTCGTCGACGCTCGAACTGCCGTCCGTGACAACGCCGTCGACCGGAACCTTGGAGCCCGGTTTGACGCGCAGCAAGTCGCCCACGGCGACATCTTCCAGCGGCACCGCTTCCTCGGTCCCGTCAGACCTAACGCGAATCGCCGTATGCGGCGCCAGTTTGAGCAGATCCCTGATAGCACTCGACGTGCGTGAACGCGCGCGAAGTTCGAGCACCTGCCCGAGCAGAATAAGCGTGACGATGACGGATGCGGCCTCGAAATACAGCGGCAACTCATGGCCGCGCCGGAACGCCTGCGGCAACGTATCGGGAAAGAACAGCGCGAACAGGCTGAACCCGTACGCCGCGGCCACGCCCAGTCCGATAAGACTGAACATGTTCAGTTGCCACGTCCTGAAGGATGTCCAGCCGCGCTGCAGAAAAGGCCATCCTGCCCACAGGACGACCGGTGTGGCGAGTACTGCCTGGACGTACTGTGCCCACGATGCAGACATCCAGTGTGGCCGTGCCAGGCGGGCTCCGATTTGATCCACGACCGCGCCGAGGTCGAAAGATGAAACCATCGGCCCCATCGTCATCACCAGCAGCGGCACGGACAGCGCGAGCGCAACCCGGAACCGGTGCGTCATCGACTCGAGTTCGACGTTCCGCTCCTCGACCGCGGGCGGGGTCACGGGTTCGAGTGTCATGCCGCAAATCGGGCAATTGCCCGGCGCCGATGTCCGTATCTGCGGGTGCATCGGGCAAGTGTAGACGACGCCCGTCTCGCCCCCGCGTTGCGGCCCGGACGCTTGAGCGGAATCGATGGTTACGGAACCCGGTGAGTGAGCGTGGGCGTGGACGTGGCCGTGCGATTCAGACATGAAAAGCCCTCCGCGATGCGCTATTGGACATGCGCCGTATCGTTGCTGGATAACTTCCGGGTCCATTTGACCTGACGCAAGGAAGAAGCGTCGACGCGAATATTTACGGCGGGCAAAGCGAGCGGCGACGAAAAGCACCTCGCACAAGGCGCGCGCGCTTCGCCGGAGTCCACGAAGCGGCGCTTACGCGTTTACGCTTTTACTCTACTGTAACGGACTTCGCCAGATTTCTTGGCTTGTCGACATCAGTCCCGCGCGCGCACGCTGTATGATAGGCAAGCAGTTGCAACGGCACCACATGCAGAATCGGCGACAACGGGCCGTAATGCTCCGGCATTCTGATCACGTGAATACCGGGCTCACTGCCGATCCGCGTGTCGGCGTCGGCAAACACATACAGTTCGCCGCCTCGCGCCTTCACTTCCTGAAGATTCGATTTCAGCTTTTCGAGCAGCGCGTCGTTCGGCGCGACCGTCACGACCGGCATCGCATCCGTAACGAGCGCCAGTGGGCCATGCTTGAGCTCACCGGCCGGATAAGCCTCTGCGTGAATGTAGGAAATCTCCTTGAGCTTGAGCGCCCCTTCCAGCGCGATCGGATAATGCGAGCCGCGCCCGAGGAACAGCGCGCTTTCCTTGCCGGAGAACTTCTCCGACCACGCGATGATCTGCGGCTCCAGCGCCAGCACGGCGTTCAACGCGGCCGGCAGATGGCGCAACTGGCGCACATAATCGGCTTCCTGCTCCGCACTCACCGTGCCGCGGATCTTCCCCAACGTCACGGCAAGCACGAACAGGCCGACCAGTTGCGTGGTGAACGCCTTGGTCGATGCCACGCCGATCTCGCGGCCCGCGTGCGTATGAAACGACAGTGACGTCAACCGCACCATTGCGCTCGTCGCCACATTGCAGACCGACAACGTATGAGCATGTCCCAGCGACTGCGCATGCTTCAGCGCGGCGAGCGTGTCGGCCGTTTCGCCGGATTGGGAAATCACGACCACCAGCGCCTCAGGATTGGGCACCGAATCGCGGTAGCGGTATTCGCTGGCGATTTCGACCTGCGTCGGAATCTTCGCGATCGATTCGAGCCAGTACTTGGCCGTCAGTCCCGAGTAATAGCTCGTGCCGCAAGCGAGAATCAACAGGCTGTCGATATCCGCGAACACGGCGGCTGCCCCCGCGCCGAACAGCGAAGCGTCGAGCGACTCGCCTTGCGGCACCGTGTCGGCGATAGCGCGCGGCTGCTCGAAGATTTCCTTCTGCATGAAGTGGCGGTATGGTCCGAGTTCGACGCCGCCGCCATACGCCGCCACGGTGCGCACTTCGCGCTGTACGTCGGCGCCCTCGCGGCTCACGACCCGCACGCACTCCAGCGTCAACTCGCACACGTCCCCCTCTTCCAGGAAGATGAAGCGCTCGGTCTCGCCGGCCAACGCCAACGCGTCGGAGGCGAGGAAATTCTCGCCTTCGCCGAGGCCAACCACCAACGGCGAGCCTTGCCGTGCGCCCACCACGAGATGCGAATGATCCTTGTGTTCGACCGCGATCGCATACGCGCCGTCCAGTTGCTTCACGGCTTCGCGAACGGCCTCGAACAGATCTCCGCGATACAGGCTGTGCACGAGGTGCGCGACCACTTCGGTGTCGGTTTGCGAAACGAACACGTAGCCCTTGGCCCGCAGCATCTCGCGCAACGGCTCGTAGTTTTCGATGATGCCGTTATGCACCAGCGCCAACTCATCCTTCGAAAAGATCGGATGCGCGTTGTCCGTGACCGGCGCGCCGTGCGTCGCCCAACGGGTGTGCGCGACGCCCGTGCCGCCTTCGAGATGCGTCTCGCGCGCCTGCGCGTCGAGATCCGCGACCCGCGCCGTGCTGCGCGCGCGGCGCGGGCCGGCGGCGGCCAGCACGGCGACGCCGCACGAGTCGTAACCGCGATACTCGAGACGACGCAGTCCTTCGATCAGAACCGGGACGATGTTACGTTGCGCTACCGCGCCGACAATGCCACACATAAAATTGCTTTCCCACGTGATGTTGTACCGGATGGGGCGAGCCGCCCCGGATCGAGCTGAGTTCGAGCTGAGTTCGAGTTGAGTCTCAGGCGTAACCGGCAGGATTGGTCGACTGCCAGCGCCAGTGGTCCGCGCACATCCGTTCGATGCCGTACTGCGCGCGCCAGCCGAGCAGCTTTTCAGCGGCGGACGGATCGGCAAAACAGGACGCGACGTCGCCTGGACGGCGCGCCACGATTTCATAAGGCACCGGCCTCGCCGATGTCTTTTCGAACGAGCGCACCACGTCCAGCACGCTATAGCCCTGCCCCGTGCCGAGATTCACCACAAAGCTCGCATCGCGCCTCACCAGCGCGTCGAGCGCGGCCAGGTGTCCGCGCGCCAGGTCCACCACATGGATGTAATCGCGCACGCCGGTGCCGTCCGGCGTGTCGTAATCGCCACCGAATACGCGCAGCTTCGCCAGCTTGCCGACCGCCACTTGCGCGACATACGGCATGAGGTTATTGGGAACGCCGCCCGGGTCTTCGCCGATCAGACCGCTCTCGTGCGCACCGACCGGATTGAAATAACGCAGCGTGGCGATACGCCATGACGGATCCGACACTTCCAGGTCGCGCAGCACCTGTTCGGCGATCAGCTTCGTCTGGCCGTACGGATTCGTGGCCGATAACGGAAACGATTCGTCGATCGGCGAGGTCTTCGGCACGCCATACACCGTGGCCGACGAACTGAACACGAACTGCTTCACATTGCGTGCGCGCATGACCGCGAGCAGCGTAAGCAGACTGCCGAGATTGTTGTCGTAGTACTCGATCGGCCTGGAGACCGATTCACCCACCGCTTTCAACGCCGCGAAGTGAATCGCGCCGGTCACCGGGTGCGCGTCGAAAATGTGCTGCAACGCGGCTTCGTCGCGTGAATCCGTTTCGTAGAACGCCACGCGCTTGCCGGTAATCTGCTCCACGCGTTTGAGCGACTCGCGGTTGCTGTTGACGAGGTTGTCGACCACGACCACGTCGTAACCGCCGTTCAGCAATTCCACGCAGGTATGCGAACCGATAAAGCCGGCACCGCCGGTTACCAGAATCGTGCCCTTCAAGACCATGCGAATTTCCCCTTTCTATCGATTCAACTCGAGCGGCTCGCCGCTCATTGCCGCCCGGTCAGACCCACGCCGACCGTCGCGAGTCCGCCGTCGGTCACGTAAGGCATGATTCCGGCTTGCGCGATGCGCGCGGTGGTTTCGGTTGCGCAGGCGTCGTCCGCGGGCGAGCAATAGTCGATGGCCAGCACCGGCAGCCTGTACTGACCGCGGACGGTCGCCGCCTGCGCGAGCAGCCAGTCGCGATCGGCCTGCGGCACTTCCGTATAGCGTTGCTTGCCGGCGTCCCAACCGCGATACAGCGATTCGAATGCGACCACGTAGGCAAGATCATGGACCTGCGGCAACACTTCGAAGCCCCGGTTGAAGATCAGCTTCGCTCGTGGATAGCGCGTCTTGATCGCGCGGATCACCCGCACCAGCCCTGCTTCCTGCGCGGCTCGCGTGGCAGCGGTTTTGGCGACCAGGTGATAGGAATCGAGCGTGTCGAGGAAAAAGCCGCGAAAGCCTTTTTTCCAGAGCGGCGCGATCACCTTGTCCACGAAAAACGCCGGCCAATCGGCGGCCGTCTGATCGACCACATGCGAAGCCCACGCTTCATTGACAGTCAGCAGCCAGGCAGACGGCATTGCGCTGTAATACGCGCGATGCGGGTTCACTTCACCCACGCTCACGTAGGCGAACCACGCGGGATGCGCTTTCGCGTGAGCACGCGGATTGAAGTGCGCGTCGGGATCGACCACCACGACATCGAATGCGGACAGTTCTTCTACCGGCGGATTCGCGCCGTAGTACAGCGCCACCGACGGTCCCACCGGAGCGTCCGCCGCGCCCTGCGCATGCGCCACCGAAGCCAGCGCGCTGAATGCGGCCATGCGCGCGAGCCGGCTCACACGGCGCAGCAGCGCGCGCAATGTGGAACATCGGTCGTGATCGTGCTCAGGCAAGCCCGGCTCCTCTTTCATGTTGTGCAGGCCAGCCGGCCCGCTTCAGGCGGCTGGTGCTAACTGCCCACCGGCAGGAACGACCACCAGCAGATACTATCGAGCGACGCAATCGAGATCGACGGACTGAACCCCGCCTGTTGCGCGGCCGTCCACGCGGTTTGCGCGGTCGAACTCGCCGTGCACGACGACACATAGTCGAGCGACCCTGCGAAGAACCCGTTGCGCCCGAGGTTCTGCTCGGTGCTTTGCCACGACTTCAACTGCTGCACCACCGACGTGCTCGTCGACGGCAGGAAGACCTGCTCGGCTATCACGCCGTCGATCAGCCACGGAAACGATACGCCTCCCGTCGTCCCGCCGATAGCCTGCACCGGCGCGGCATTGGGCACCAGCACAAGGTCCGGAAAGCGGTCGCGTAGTTGCTTGACGAGATCGAGGCCGCCTTGCGCACAGGCCGCATCGCACGGAGCGGTGGACGAACCGGCGCCGTGCCCGACGATCTCGAAGTTATCCAGCATGAAACCGTCGACACCGGTTGCCGCGAGCCGCGCCGCCACGTAGTTGACGAGCAGATTCTGATAGTCGGCATTGGCGGGATTCATCCAGTATTCCTGGAAGCCCTGATATTTGCTGATTTGCGCCGACGTATTCGCGCCACACGACACGAAGCCCGAGGGGACAGTGTTCCAGTGAGTGCGCGATTTCTCGCACGCGCCGAAATTCAGATAACTGAGCACTTTCGCGCCATCCGCCTTCAACGCCGCGATCTGCGCCGCGGAGAAGGCAGGCGTGCCGTTACCGGGATCCGCGTCGATCACGATCAATTTGAACGTGGCCGCGGCCTGGGCGATGTCGAGCGCGCTGCCCAGGCCGTAATAGGCCGCCCACACCGGCTGGGCCGGCAACGCGCGAGCCGCGGAGATCGCCGGCGTGGGGCTCATCGGCTGCGTGTTGGTATTCGCGTTGCTGTTCGCGTTCGTCGCGGGATTCGGCGAGCCGGTCGAATTCGCCGAATTGTTCGAGTTAGAAGAGGTGGAAGAGCTGGAAACGTTAGCGGAGTTAGCCCCGCTGCCGCCCGACCCACCTCCGCAAGCGGCCATCGAGCCAGTAGCGGCGATAGCGACAGCCGCGCCGATCCATCGACGCGCCAGCCGGCCGGCACATTGGACATTGAAAGCAAGGCGCGCGCGAGCGGCCCGCTGAAGCGGGCCAAAGTCATACTGAGGCATGTGGAATCCGAAGTCGAACGGTGTCAGGCCGAGGGCGCGGGCGCGCCGGTTCGCCTCCCCACGCGCGAGGCACCACCGTTACAGAACGGCAGGCCTCGCATGAGGCAGGATCAAAAACAGCAACGCTTTCGCTTCAACCCCGCAACATATACGTTTCGTATTCCAAAGACATGAATTTGTGGTCGAGCACTTTCACTGCCGCCACCACCACGACCAGCAGCGCCAGCGCAAATCCATAGCCGTAGAAATCCGGCCCGAGTCTGAGCGTGATGCCGGTGAAGAGTCCGTTCAGCACGACGAATGCGCCGGTGAGCCGCAGCACGACGCGCCGCCCGTCGAGATAGAAGAACACGTTGAGCAGCCCCAGCAGCAGCACCTGCAGACTCGCCGACACCACGTCCACCACCAGCAGCGGCATATAGAGCGGCGAAATGCCCAGCGAGCCCAGCACGCGCTCGCCGAAGGCGATGATCAGCAACAGCACCACCGCCTGCACCTTGATGATTTCATACAGACCGGCCCGCACGCTGCCCACCATCATGTCGCGCATTTCGTTGATATGGCGCAGCGTCGCGCCGCTGCGCACGGCGTCGTAGAAAGCGTCGTAGTACTCGACGAAATCCGCCTCGATGCGCACGAGGAAGGTCGCCATGCCGGGCATCACGCACACGTAGGCGATAAAAATCGGAATGTCGTAAATCACCGACGCGTGCAGCGGGCCGATGACCCGGGTGCCCGTACCCGGCGCATACCAGAACATGAACTTGTCGAGCCACACGCCGATGTTGAACAACAGGCCGACCAGCGCGAGGCTCGGATAGGCGAAGCGCCGCTCGAACACTTCGAACGAAACGAAACGCTCGCTGCGGTAATTGCGGTAGATCAGACCCGACAAGCCGGCGAGCAGCACGATGTGCCCCGCCACGAATCCGCCGAGCAATCCGACAAGTCCATAACCGTTCAACGCGAGCGCGAGGCACACCACGCACGCATAGCCCACGGCGAACACCAGCAGGATTTGCCGATACTGCTTCACGCTCGACAGAAAGATCACGGCGATCCAGATGTTGCTGACCACGACAAAGCCCGTAATCATCAGCAAGCGATAGATCAGCGGTTCCTCGCGGAAACCCACCAGCATCGCGATCACCGCGACCACGCTGGCGAGAATCGACGACACCAGCACCACGCCGTTATAGTTCGACAGCACGAGGTCATCGCGTTTTTCGAACAGCCGGTCGGAAATGAACCGCGTGAACGACAACTGCAGCGGCCCGGTGAGAATCAGGCTGAGCGCGATCAGATAGGTGACCGACACCTGAAACTGCACGATCGCGAAGGTCGGGATCACCGAGGTGAGACTGATCAGGCCGATGATCAGGATCCCGAAGATCGACAGGATCAGCGGCCCGGAACTGATCAGGCCCGCGTAGGCATAGGCGCGCGCCACGCCGGTCAGCGTGTCGCGGCGCATGATCTTGCGCAATTCGAAGCCGATACCCGCCATCAGCGTGTCTCCCGCGATTGAACGGACTGCGCCGGCTGCACGCGCGGCTCCGCCCCGGATTGAGTGGCGTGGTGCATCGGGCAGCGCGCCGCGTCGGCGGCCGTGCCGTTGCGCTCGCGATCCGGCATGGCGGAAAGCCGGTCATACAGGGTGCGATAGCGGTCGATCATCTGCTTCCTGGTGTAATAGCGGCGCACGCGCGCGAGTCCGGCCTGCTGCGCGGCGTGCCAGCGGGTCTCGTCGGCGAGCAGCGACAGCACCGCCTGGGCAAACGCCGCCGGGTCCGCGAGCTGAACCACCATGCCGGCCGAACCGAGCGCGCGATCTTCCGCATCCATGCCTTCGATCAGTTGGCGGCACGAGCCCACATCCGTTGTGATGGCCGGCACGCCGGCCGCGAAGCCCTCCAGCACCACCAGCGGCAGCGCCTCGCTGATCGAGGTCAGCGCGATCACGTCCACTTGCGGCAGCATGTCGTCGATGCGCTGGAAACCGAGGAATTTCACATTGCGGCCGAGCCCGAGACTCTCCACGAGCGCGCGGCATTCGAGCGCGTAGGCGGGATCTTCCTCTTCCGGCCCGATGATCCAGCCTTCCAGATTCGGCATGGTCCGCGACGCAATGAAGATCGCGCGAATGAAGGTCTTGATGTCCTTGATCGGCACCACCCGCCCGATCAGCGCCACCACGCGGTGCGAGCGCGGTTTGCGCTCGGCCACCAGCGGCCCCAGCGCGTCGACGTCGATACCGTTCGGTATGCATTGCGTGCGCTCGGCGCGCGCGCCGTCCGTGATCTGGCGCTGGCGGTTCGCCTCGTACAGCGCGACGATGTCGTCGGCGGCGTCGTAAGCGAGCTTGCCGATCGCTTCGAAGAAACGCACCCACAGCTCGCGGAAATAGCTGACGCGCGAAATATCGCGTTCGAACACACCACGGTTGTCGCGAATCCACTGGCTCTGCAGCAAGTCGATCTTGCGTTCCTTCGTATAGATGCCGTGTTCGGAAACCAGCAGCGGGCGGCCCGTGCGGTAATGCATCAAGGCGCCGAGAAAGCCGCCATAACCTGTCGATACCGTGTGATAAACCTTCGCCGGCAGCAGTTTCTCGGCGACGCGCGCGAGTTGCCACAGCGGCTTGTGCATGATCCGCACGGTCCAGAAGTAATCGGTAAACGACGGATCGGTACAGTACTTCTGATACTGATCGACAATGGTGTCCCACGCCGCACGGCTCGACAGGAACTGTTCCTCGTTCAGCGCGCCGTGTGCGCCGAGCATCGGGATCATGCTGGCCATCAGCTCGCCGGCGTCCCGGCCGTTGCGCGGATCGCGCAGCGCGTCGTGCAATGCCTGCGAGTGCGCGAACGCGGCGGCGTCGCCATCCACGGCACGCGATTGAAAGTCCGCGACCGCCTGCTCGTACAGATAATGCGTTTCGAGATGCACGACGTTTTCCGGCAGCGCATAGGCAACCCCGGCGTAGTCCTGTTCCCGGCTGCCGATAAAGACAATCGCGAAACGGATCTCCGGGTACGAGCGGATCATTTCGTTGACCCAGCTCGACACGCCGCCACGCACGAACGGGAACGTGCCTTCCAGCAGCAGGCAGACATCGGCATCGGCGGCACGTCGGATCGGGAGTTCTTTCATCATGACCAGTACTTCACAACCGGTTTGAGTGTGGGCAACGCGGCCGCATTGCCCAGCGATGCGAGAAGCTGCGAGACACGAGCGTAGTCGCCGCGCAGGAAATCGGCTTCCGCGAGCCACGGCACCAGCCGCTCACGCGGGAAGCCCAGTTCGAGCGCGTGCGCAATGTATTCGTGCGCGGCATCGGGCAACGCATTCGCCAGTGCGAGACGGCCGCGAATCAGCCATAGCGCCGCATCGGTCGGATCGGTTTCGAGCGCCGTCTGCGCGTAGCGATCGGCCTGTTGCAGCGTGTGGCGGTAGACCGCGCCCTGCACGAGGTTCTGGTACACGAGTTCGAAATACAGTTCGGCCAGCATGCGGTTGAGCGCGTGCCGCTCGGTGTCGTTGCCGGTCACTTCCAGTGCCTTGCTGGTCCGGAAGATCTTCTGCATGATTTCGTTTTCGGCGTGGTCGAGCGTGCCGTAAGCGATCAGGCGGATGTCTTCGAGCGGATCGGCCAGCAGCTCGCGCAGCAACGTGCCGGTGGTGCGGGTGGGCATGCTCTGGATCGCCACGAGCGCCGACAACCGGTCGGTGGGCGATACCTGGGTATTCGCGAGCCGCGCCTGCAACCGCGCGCCGCCGCCGTGCGAAACGCGCGACACCAGATACGTGACGAATTCCGGGCGCGGCACGTCGGCGAGTTGATCGCTGTCCTTGCTGGCCGGAAAGAGCGCAGCCCAGATGCAGCTACTCAGCACCACGAGGCCGCCGAACAGCGGCACGAAAGTACAGGCGAGCCACAGGAACAGCAACGAGAGCGCCCGGGGCTCGCGATAATTCAGCGGCAGCCACGAGCGGAACGCGACGGCTTCGGCGAGTCCGGCCAATGCCTGCAGCGCGAAAAAGCGCAGCAGCGGATCGGTCGCGCCGGCCGGTTGCAGCAGGCTCGCGATCGCCAGGTATTGCACGATCACGGCCACCACGGCCGCCAGCGCGCCGACGATGAAAGAAAGGGTCTTAGACATCGAGGCCGCTTCGTTTGAGAAGGCGCATCAGCGCCGCGCCGGGCTCGTCGCCCTCCAGGTGGAGCGTATGAACGCCGACGCGCGCACGCTCCAGGTCGGTGTTGAACTGTGCCGTCAGGCTGGCTTCGATCCGTGCCAGATAGCCGTCGATGCCGGTCGTGTCGGTGGCGGGCATCAGATTCACCAGCACCGACTGCTTCGCCGTTTGCACCGGCCACATCACGTCGAGTGAGCGGCGGCGGCGCATCACATGCTCGAACAGCGAGTCGCCCTCTTCGTCGCGCGGAAAAGCCAGCGCGACGAGCGACGACGCCACGCCCGCCTTCTGCTGAAGACGCGCGAGACGGCTCAGGTCGAGCGCGAATTCGTACGGGCAGTTCGGCACGCTATCGAGAATGCGCTGCACGAAGGCGGAATGCTCGACGCCGTCGGCGTAATAGCCGAGCAACACCAGCAGCAATTGCAGGTTGTCGAAGTTGAGCGACAGGAACGGCATGCGCTTGACGACGAGCAGCGCGCGCAGCTCACCGTCCGCCGACACCAGCGGCGCGCAGACCAGGTACTGGCTGACCGGCACGACCGTGTCTTCGTTCTTCAGATGCGCGACGCTCAGCGTGTTGAGCGCATGCATCACGAGTTCGTCGTGCATTTCGAGTTCGAACGGATCGCCGATCCGGCCGATCGCCTCGCTGTCGAGCTTGTTATCACGCACCGGATACAGCGCCGCGACTTCGATCTGGCAGGCCTGCGCGACGAATTCGAGCAAGCCGCTCGCGCCGCCCAGCGGATGTCCCTCTTTGGCAACCGCCGGCACTGCAAGCGCCGTCTCGCTGGAGACCGACAGCCGGCGCAATTCGGTAATCGAATCGCGCAGCGTGGTGGGCCGGGAAAGCAGATCCTTTTCGAGCCGCTCGTGCGACAGGCGCATCAGGTAGTGACTGTTGGTCAAAGCGACGAGACGGTCGTTCAGATAATCGTTGAGCGAGGACGCGCGTTGCGCGCGGCTGCCCCACGTGTCGCCGAAATGTCCGGCGAGAATCGTCTGGATCAGGCCGCCCGCGAAATACAGCGTGGGGAATGGGCCGCCATGCGGATAGAACAGCGCCCATGCGCCGAGTATGAAAGCCCCGCTCAGCAGACCGAGCAGGCTGCCGTACCGCAAGGCCACCAGCAACGACACCAGCCACAGCCACGGAAAACCGGCGCGCAGCAGCAACGGGTCTTCCGGATGAAGCCAGCGGGCCACTGCCAGCACGACCAGCACGAGCACGACGGTCTCCACGATCGCAAACGGCCGCGCCACCGCGGGCGCCAGAAAGCGGCGCACACGTCCGAGATTGCCGAACGGATGCGCGTGGCGCGGTTTCGATGCGCCCGGATTGTTTTCCACGGCTGCGGTATTCACGGCCATTTCCTTTTCACATGTCGGGTGCCGGTTCGCGGCCCGTGTTTCGGGCGCCGGCCGGCAACCTTGGGGATAAGCTTACTGACGCGCTTGCAACGGCGACAGGACCCTGGCGATCAGCGAGGTCGCCACGCCCGACAGACCCGAGCGGCTCCAGCCCGTGCGCGTACCCGTCGCGCTCCACACCACGGCGCCGTTCGACACGTCGATCAGCTCGAAGGTCACGCCGACCACCGGCTCGCCGTCCACGCCCGTCTTGTAGCGCCATTCTTCGACCGCACCCGAGAGGACATAGCGGGCGTTCTGCGAACGCGCCCATTCCAGAGCCTTGTCGCCGTCGGCACGCTGCGTCGTGTCGAACAGCGAGTTGCGGTTCGAATCGGCCGGAGCGATGCGCACGTCGGCGATGCCGCCCGCGCGCAGTGTGTTGGCCGCGATCGATTCGGCGCTTTTGCCCGCATCCGGCGTTTCAGTGTAGTTGGCGATCGACACCACCGCCACCTTGTCGCCGCGCGCGAGCGCCGGGCCCGAAGTCTGGCGTACCGTGCCGCATGCGCTCACCAGCAGGGCCAGCGCGGTTGCCGCGACACACCAGGCGCTCGTACGAGCCAATCGTTTAATGCCGTACATGAGGAATTCTCCTTGGGATAACTATGCGAAATCCGGTTCAATAAAACCAGCTATAGCGAGCGCCGATCTGGGTCACCGGTGTGCCGAGACGCGAGACGCGCTGATGCGAGAAAAAGAGTGCCGCGTGATCGCCGCCGAACACCGTGCCCGCGAGGCCCAGACTGACTGACGGACCCCAGCCCTGGAGCGAGTCGTGCAGCACGCCGACGTCGAGGAACGGCCGCCACGCGCGCGCGTACTGATCGATCAGATCGTTGCCGAAGCCGAAGAAAGCGCCGTATTGCGAGTAGGTCTGCGGGATGAACGTCGACGCGCTGACCGGGCCCGCGCTCACGGGAATCAGCCGCGAAATCAGGCTGTCGGCCTCGCCGCTCGCGCCGTAGTCGCCATGCGCGCCGATCAGCCGCAGCGTGTAGTCCGGATAATCGGTGCGAATCTTGTAGCCGATTTCACCCGTCGACAGCACGCCGCTGCCAAGGTAATGCCGCGCCTGGCTGTAGAAGCGGTCGGCTTCCACGGTGCCGGTGGCATACACGTTCTGCGTCATGCGGTAGGTGATGGTGCCGCTGACGTTGTCCTTCATGCCGCCCACCAGCAATGCCTGCGACTCCCGCGCCGTCTGGTTGCGACCCGCGTTGAGCACCAGCGAGAGCGGCGAATTCCTGCCCCACTCCGCATCCAGCGCGACGCTGTAGAAACCGTCGAGCGCCTCGCGCCGGCCGGCAGTGACCATGAAGGCCGTGTCGTAGGTTTGCCGGCGTGCGAAGAATTCCACCGAACGGTCCACCGACGGCACGTTGACGAGCTGCGTGGTATCCGTCGAATGCTGGAAGCGTTGCATGCCGTTCACGCCGATCATGTACAGATCGGCGATCTTGAGGCTGCCCGACAACGTCTGTTCGGTGTAATCGAGCGGATGTTCGACATAGCTGGTCACGCTCGTGTCGAGCGATTGCGGCCACGACAACGCGGTCTGCTCCAGACGGCCGTGCATTTCCGGATCGTTCGGCGCACCTTCGAGCCCCCGGAACGCGAGCTGTTCCGCCGAGCCCGGACGGTCCACCACGATCGATGCGTCGATGCGGTTATAGAGCGGCAGCCGGCTGCCCTGGTCGTCGAGCAGACGCTTCATCGCCGGCTTGTCGTTCTCAGCAAGCGCGATCGCGATCAACTGCTCCGACGGCTGGATCAGCACGTTGGCGTATTGGCGCGCGAGCCAGCGCCTCGCAAGCGGATTCGCTTCATGCGAGACCGCCCACGCCAGCGCGACGTCGCGCGCCACCGACGAAGTCAGCTTTGCCTGCTCCGCGGAGTCGGCCTTCGGCTGCGTCCGCGTCTGCGTGGGCGGCAAACCGGTCGTGTCGCCGAGCAACGTGCGGCGCGCAATCGGGTTGTCCTTGCGGCCCGCGTCGGTGGCGAGCAGATCGTTCAGGAACGCTTTCGACACGTCGGCGTTCTCGAAGATCGCCGCGAGCGCCACGCGGCGGCCCAGCAACTGTTCGCGCATGTCCGCGCCCTGCGCGGTACGGGCGCGCAACACCACGTGCGCCTGCGCGGCGTTGGCGCGAATCGCCGCCTCCTCGTCCTGCATCTGACGCCACACATTGCGGCGGATCGACCATGCGAGATCAGTGCGCCCCGCCATCTCCTGCGCTTCGGCGTAGGTGAGTTGCCAGAGCGGATCGCGCGACATAGAGGCGGTTTGCAGACGCAAATATTGCAACGCGGCTTCCGGCCGGTTCAGGCGCATCTGCGCGGCGGCCAGCGGCCCCCACAAAATTGCCGACTGCGGCGGCGCATCGCGCCATGCGGCGACGGCGGCGCGCAATTGCGCATCGCTGCCGTAGTCCACCAGCGTCCACAGCAGTGCGGCGCGCAGTTCCGGTGTCGCGCCCGGTAGCGCCACCGCGCGTTGCAGGTCGTGCAGCGCGTCGAACGGACGGTCCACTTGCAGATAGTATTCGGCGCGCACGAGCAGGAACGCGGGATCGCCTTCGGCGGCCTTCAGTTCGTCGGGCGTCACGGTCTTCAGCAGCGCCTCGACACGGTCGTACTCCTCGGCGTCGGTGTAGTAGTGAATCGCGCTTTCGAGTGAGCGCTGGCTGCGATCGCGGCGGAACTGCAACTCGGAGGTGCGGGCCGCGTCGATCGGATAGGCGTCGTAGAAGTATGTCATCGCGCTCAGGTCTTCCGGCGCGGCCGCACCGCTCGCGAGCAGATGCTTGTAGGCGTCGTTGGCGATGTCGTCGCGTTGCAGCAGGCGGGCAAGCTGCGCGGCGTTGCGCCAGAACATCACGTCGCTGTCTTTGGCATTCTTGCCGGCTGCCAGCAGCGCGTTCAGCGCGCCCTTGTAGTCGCCCTGGCGATACAGGATGCTCGCCGCGCCGAGCGCATATTGCGTGTTGCCCGGATCGAGCTGATGCAGCTTGCGATAATAGGCGAGCGCGTCTTCATCGTGACCGGCGCGCTCGGCAAGCACCGCCAGACGCAGGTCGATCGCCTCGGCGGGCGCGGTATGCTGACGGCCGCGCAAAAACGTCAGCCCGTCGTCGGGACGGCCGAGACGCTCGTACGCGGCGATCACCGCATCGACCAGCTTGAGATCGCCGGGCGACGCGTTCGAGGTTTGAACCAACGCGGCCAGATAAGCGTTGTCGTCGTTGAGCATCGGCGCGAGACGCATGACGTTTTTCCAGCCGTCGGGATCGTGCGACGCCCGCGCGTAGGCGAGCCACATCTGCAAGGCGAGCGGCGACGCGTGATTCCATTCCGCCACCTGGGCAAGGCGCCGGGTCCACACCGTCGAGTTGGGATTTTTAGCGACCTGCCCGGTCGCGACGCGCTGCGCGTTCGCCAGATCGCTCGATTCCAGGAAGGACTGGTACAGCAAACCGGGGACGTCGCCGGAGGCCACCGCGGCGTTCGAGGCGGCCACGGCGGAAGCCGGCGCTGCGGGCGCGGCGACGCTCGAAGCCGCCACCGAGCCGGACGCGGGCACAACAGGCGCCGCCATCACGGACGCGGCCACGCGCACGACGCGCAGCGGCGGCACACCGGCCTTGCACTCGCGCACGGCGCTGCGTGTTACGAGCGGGCCGTCCATATAGGCGATAGGCTCCTGCGACGCGCTTTCATTCGCGCGCTCGCGGAAGTAGGCGACGAGCCGCAGCGCGCCGTCCGGGTCCGGCTGGACTTGCGAGTATCCCGCCAGCGCCCGCGCGTAACGGTCGACCAGATCCGGGCGATGCGCCGCGCGCGCCAGGTTCAGCAGCACCACGAGCGATTCGTGATCGTGCGCGAACGCGGCGCCGTGCTGCTCGGCGGCAGCAAGCGCTTCATCGAGCAGGTTGCCCGACTGCAAGGCCTTGATGCCTTCGATAAAGCAGTAACGCTGCGCGGCAAAGGTCGCCGCACCCGCCTGCTGGCGGAACCAGCCGTTGGCCGCACCGCGATAGTCGCCGCCGTACATCGCGAAACGCACGACTTCGCGGTTCCAGCGCGCCTGTTGCGCCGGGTCCTGAGTCGCGAGGCGCGCATATAGCTGACCGGCGAGTTGCTGCGCATTCACGGCGGCCGCCATCTCGGCCAGCGTCTGCAGATCGGCGTTCGACCACGTCTGGTTGGCCGCATCGGCGAGCTGCGTGCGCAGGTGCGCGAGCGCCGGTTCGCGGGCTGCATCGCCGGCGGGCAGCGCGAAGGTCTCGCGCATGTCCACGGTCAACAGCAGCAGTTGCGCCGAGCGCTGCATCTGCACATCGGGCATGGCCGCCATACGCGCGGCGATGCGCCGCGCGTCGTCGTCGCGGCCCAGGCGCACGTATTGCGCGCTAAGCACCGAGAGGAATTCCTCGTTATCCGGCTGCACGCGCAACCAGGCTTCCAGATACGCGGTACTCAGATTGCTCGCCTCTGTGGTTGAGGTCATGCGGCTGCGCAAGCCGCCGCGCGGGTGCACGAGATACAGCGTAATCAACACGACGCCCGCGAGCAGCAGGACGATCCACGTGGGCGCAATGCGCGGGCGATGATCAACCACAGGCGACCTCGACAGACTTGTAATTCAGCTTCTGTCCGACGTCGGCCGGAGTATCGAAACGCAGGAAATCACCGTCGCGACGGGTCGCGACAGGCTGATGGTTGACGCTGACCTTGCATTGCATCGCGTTCGCCAGCTTGACGAATGGCTGATAGTGGCCGGCGAAGTCGAAGCGCATGCCCTGCGGCGTGCGCTCGAAGTTACGCACGAAGCCGTTCGCTTCGCCGATATACGGCGCGGTGTTGGCCCCGCCGATCGCGAAGCGGGCGCTGCCGTTGTCGATGTGGATGTAGGTGCCGTCGGGGCCGCTTGCGTAACCGGTCACGCCCGAAGACTTGTCCAGCGTCGGCCTCGTCGCCAGCGGCCAGTGCAGTTCCCGCACTTCGCCGTTGCCGCGCACCACCCAGTCGCCGCCTTGCGGACCCACCTCTTTCGCCACCGCGAAGTTGCGCCAGTCGAGCACCTTGCGGATGTACTCGGTCACGTAGATCGGCATGACCGGCTGCTTGAGGACCGTCGAGAAAATCTTGTCGAGCGAGCGCAGCGAGGCGACCTTGGTGCCGCTATACATGTGGTAATAAATGTCGATCGGCTTGAAACGCAACGGCTGATCGGTTAAATCGAAGGTTTCGAGTACGCGCGAGAAACCGTAGAACGGGCCTTGCCAATCATTCGTATAAACGTTTTCGTCCTGATTCGGGGCGTACACCTGATAGGCGTTCGGACCTTTGTCCACACCGATCGGCGCGATGTTGGTCCAGCTGCTGGCTGACCTGGTGATCACCGTGTCGCCGCCGTTGAAGTTGTAGACGCCCGCTTCGTAGACCTTGCGCACGACGAACGCCGGCGGCAGGCAATCGCCCGACCATTGCAGTATCACGGTCTTCTTGTCGGGTGGCGCGAGACGCGAGTTGATGTAGTCGATCGAGCCTGTAATCTCGCGGTCGATGTTGAAGTGGTAGCCCGGAATGTTCAGCGAGAACGCCGCATCGCCACCGCCCCGATCCACCTGCGAGCCAGTCTTGCCGTCCACCTGCTCCCACTGGAACGGATGCGAATACGTGTGCGTGCCGATTTCGACGTACGGCAGCGCGAACATCTTGCGCGCGATCTGCTCGAGACGCGGCGAGATATCCGGATGCAGGCCCTTCGGACCCACTTCGCCCTCGATCACCGACAGCGTCATCGGCACCTGGTAGCGCGTGAAAATCTGCTCGTAGAGCGCTTCGCCGGAATAGTCCGGGCCGGGAAATTCGGCGCGCGAGGCGAAGCCGTCGCCGTCCACGTGGCTCATGAACAGACGCCGGCCGTTTTCGGTCGTGACGCTCGGCGACGGCATGTCCTGCAGATGCAGAGCCGCTTTCATGAAGACCATCGGCTGAATCGCCCAACGTTCCTGCTCGATACCGTCGAGCGATGCGAGCGTGTATGGCGTGAGCGCATAGCCGCCCCACGGCGTGAGCGCGACCTGATCGACCATCACGCCGTTGGCTGAGACGCGTAGCAGCGGCGTGCTGTGCGGGCCCACGCGCAACGCTTGCAGATCGCGCGGCTCGAGCTTCGGATGGATCTCGAAGCCGACCATCGGGTCGTTCTTCGCCACCGTGAGCGGTGCGGACAGCGGGCCGCTCACCGCTTGCAGATCGAGCGCCGCGCCGGCCGAGCCGGCAGCGTCGAAACCAAACTGTTCGAGAAATGCGACCGGCACGTGGTCCGCCATGCGGGAAGTCACCCAACGCTGCCATGCCTCGGGATCGGGCACCGCGCCGCGCTGAATCCACGCGACCACACCGGCGTAGCGATCGGGCGTGATGCCGTCGGGCAAACGCGTGGAGAAATCGGCGTACTCCACGTCGTAACCCATGTAATTGAGCGGCGTGGCGAGATCGCGCACACCAGGGCTTAGATCGAGCGGCTCCTTCGTGTCGCGGTCCTGCACGATCAGAATCTTGCGCGGCAGCACTTCGATCCTGCCGATGCCGACCACGTCGCGCGCCCGGCTGGTGACATACGGCAGCATGCCGGCCGCGACGACGCGCGCCGCGGTCTCGCGCGCGCACTGCCGGTCGGTGCGCCCGCAATACTCCACGGACACGACGGGCACGCCGCTTTGCTGCGTGAACGCGCGCGCTTCGCCAATGCGTTGTGCGCGCAACGATTCCGGCACGTCGAGAAACTGGCCGCTGTCGTCCACACCGCGCACCAGCGACTCGCCCACCACCGCGTAGAGCGACTTTGCATACGGCAGCGCGTTGCGCATGACGTCGGCGCCGCCCGCCACGAGGCGTGCGTCCGGATGCGCGTCGTGAATATGGCCGGCGGCGGCGACGGCCGCGGGCGTATCGAGCAGGAAGCCACGGTAGCCACGCTGCCACAGCGGTTCGATCTGGCTGGAGAGGAACGCTTCGGCCGAACCAGCGGACTCGGCGCCGTGTGTGCGTGCGATCCAGGTGGTATGAGCCAGCGGATGAGCCGCGGGATCGAAACCGGTGGCCGGGTCGACCACGACGGCGTCGAATGCCTGCAACTCGCCGACAGGCGGATTTGCTGCGTAAAAGAACGCGAGGTTCGGCTGGGAGGAAGCGGCGCCGGCCACCGCGGCAGCGGACTGCGATGGCGCGACTTCAGCATGCGCGAGAAGCGGCGCGATACCGGCCGTGCCGAGCATTACCGCAATCAAGGTGCGCGTGAGAAATTGTTCGACCGCACTTTCGACAACCCTGCAAGAGTCCCCGCCGGCGCGTGCCCGGGTCCGCTTCTTCATCGCCAAAATCTTTTCCCCGTTCTGTCTGAACGCGAGCGGCGTTATCCCGTGTGAAGAGATTTCCCGCTAGCTGATTTTTGAGCCAGCCTATTTTGCATTATTTACACGGCGCAAATTCGACGTTGCGCCGACTGCGAAACCGACTTTTTGTTTGTTTCCTGTCAAGGCCGAGGAAGATATCACATCATATGGGACGGTCTCAAGCTGACTGATGCCATTGGGTCATTCCGGACAGTTAAATAGTGAAAAACGCATCCGCTTGAATTCAAAAGCAAACGATTGCGCGCCCGAGGGCAAGGGATACTAACCGGCCCATTGCTGGAAAACCGATCCGTCAAGGGATTCGCGAATGTGTTGGAAAATCGCCGCATCCAGCGCGAATCAAACTCCGCTGAACACCAATCTTCCGATCAATAATCACCGGATAAAAATGTACTAGCGTGCTTTTTTCTAAAAAAGTTTGATTCGGTTTAAATCGGGTAGACAAGACCGCGAGTGCGGCAACAAATACCGGAATGCAAAAAACGAAAATCATTCCGGGAAAGACGGCAAGCGCACTCGCCTCAAACGCGGCAAAAAAATAAACTGGTTCCTTAAAGAAAACTCAAGAGGATGCCGTTAGCGCAGTTTGGGCAAACCCGGAGCGATCCGGCGACGCAAAACTACAGGGACTTCCTTGCGGGAGTTTGCCAATTGCCCGCCGTATCCACGGCGGGCCAATCACGAGATGACGTCCGACATCGTGTTCGAAAGCACTGCGAAGCGCTATGCGAAATACCAGCCGATGAGCTGGCAAGCCGGCTATCCGAAGAACCGCTTCGTGCACATGGTGTACGGCAGCGACTGCTGCGCAGTTGCCCGGCGTCGTGCAATACGCGAAGACGCATGGCGCGGGCGGCGTGTATGTCACGTCGCTTGCCGGCGGCAATCCGTATAAGGCGCTGCCGCCCTGCTGGAACGACGAAGCGGCGGACGCCGCCGCACCTTGACGGCAGAGCTGCCGTCACTCCATCCTGCCCATTCACGCAATCCGCGCGGCCGCTGCCCGGCGCATCTCATGCCGGGGGCGCTGGGCACACCTATTGCTGTATTCCGCTCGCCGGCAGATGCCCCGTCAAGGCACGCAGTGCCCACGACGAGTCGCCGTTTTCAGCTTCAATCCAGCAATCCATCGGTGGGAGGCCTCATGCTTCGATACGCTGCAATCTTTTTCATCATCGCGATCATCGCCGCGGTATTCGGCTTCGGCGGCATTGCCGCCGGCGCCACGGAAATCGCCAAGGTGCTGTTCTTCATCTTCGTGGTGATCTTCCTCGTCACCTTGCTGATGGGCGTGATGCGACGCTGACAGGCGCTTCGACATTCAGGCGGAGACAGGCCCCGGCACCACAGCGGCGCGCGCTTGCAATACCTGCCACATGGCATTGCAATTGTTGCTGGTTGTGCCGGGGCTTTTTGAGCTGCAATAGCGCCAGAACTGCTTTGACTTCGAACTTCAGTTGGTTCGCATGAGTGAACGCTTTCGCCACATTGGACGTTCAGATCACACGCAACCATAAGGACAATCAATGGCCCTGGTCCGGGGCTTTGCATGCTTCGTTCGGGGCACGCACATCGCCCGCGAAAAGCGGCACCGATCTCAATCAGGTCATCGACGCGCTGATCGATTCGAAAGTCGCTCAGCCCGTCATCGCGTCCGCAAACTCCAACGCGAAATAACGCGCTCGATGCGAATTTCGCAAGCAGTCAGCGCCCGCGCGGCCGGCCGGAATCGTGGCCACGACTGAAGAGACGCTCGCGCCTGCAACGCGCGCTTCGCAATGGCTCGCCGCGCGCGCAATCGGCTCCCGCGCGCTCAATCGGTGTGACCAGTTGGCGAGCGTACGCGTCGCCACCGGCGGCTTGCTCAGGATCGCGCTGTCGTAACGCTTGCCGTCGAAGCGCACGAAATCGACGATACGAAACCCCTGTTCGCGATAAAACGCAATCAGATGCGCAGCCGGTTGCGGCGTATCGAGCGCGAGTTCGACATAGCCTCGCGTCGCGGCCCAATGGTCGGCGAATGCGATCAGCAGTGTGCCGATGCCGCGCGCCTGCCACACCGGTTCGACCGCGAATTGCCGCAAGCTGGCGATATCGTCGCGCCGGTATAGCTCGCAAGCCGATTCACGATCCGGCGCATAGAGTGTCATCGTGCCGACGATGCGTCCGTTGCACGCCGCCACATAGCAATCGCCCCGCGTGGCGCGCAGCCGTGTCGTCTCGACGGTCTGATCGACGCATGTGCAATTGAGGCCCATCGCGCCGAGCGGCGTGAATGCGCGATGCAACAATGCCGTCAACGCGACGTACGAATCGCGCGCCGGATCGAAGCGGCGCAATTCGACGCGGCCCACGCCGTGACACACGTAGTCGATACGAACGGATTGTTGTGTCGTTGCACGTCGCTTCACGTTGAGCACCTCGCGGTATCAGGATGCCCGAAGTGTAGATTTCGCGTGGGTGCGTCTCAAGAAAAAATGTCGTAAAAACCCACGCAAAAAGAGCGGCCCGCGCATCATCCCGATGCGGACGAAACCGGCATGAGCGACGGCTCGCCTTCGCGCAGGCCGAGATGCAATTCCTCGCAGAGGAACGTTTGCAGGGTTTGCACGGCCGCTGCCTGTGCGCCCGGCACTTCGCGCGTGAAAAGCCCGAAGTCCGCGGTGGGCGCGTCGGGCAAACCATCGGCCTGGCCCAGCACGCGCATCGATTCCGAACGGATGTTGCCGTCGAGCAGCACCGACACGCCGAGCTCGGCTTCAACGGCGGATTGCACGGCGGGCAGACTGGTGCTGGTGCACACGATGCGCCACGCAATTCCCGCGCGCCGCAACGCCGTCAGAACCTGCTGCTGCCACAGACACGCACCGCCGAATGCCACCACCGGCAAAGGCGCCTCCGCTTCCCGGCCAAAGCCGCGAGCGCCGACCCAGAAGAGCGGCTGCCGCCAGGTCAGCAGCGGCGCCGCGTCGACCAGCGCGGGATCGCCGACCACGACATCGAGGCTGCTGTCCGCGAGCCGGTTCGACAACGCGACACTGCTGTCGACCACGATTTCCAGCGCCACTTGCGGATAAGCAATCGAAAAACGCCGCAGCGCGCGCGGCAAGCGACCGACCGCAATATCCTCCAGCATGCCGAGCCGCACGGTGCCGGACACCTGCCCGGCGCTCAGCGCGCGGCGAGCGTCGGCACCCGCGCCGAGAATCGCGTGCGCATAGGGCAGCAGCAGATGCCCGGCTTCGGTGAGTTGCACACCGCGCGGCGAGCGGTCGAGCAAACGCTGGCCGAGTTCGTCTTCGAGCCGGCGCAATTGCATGCTCACCGCGGCCTGAGTGCGCGCGAGCCGCGTTGCCGCGACACCCACCGCACCCGTCTCCGCCACGGTGACGAACGTGCGCAGCAGGCTGCTGTCGAGATCTCGGCTCATAAGGGTTCTTGAAGTGGGCATAAGAAATATCAAGTTATCTTAATACCGCCTGCACCGATAAGATAGCGTCAGCGAATTCCAATCGGGCCCGAGGCCACCCCTATGCAGGACACGACCATTCAACCCGCGCTGACTCCCGCGCAGAACAACGCGAAGCCGGCCCGCACCGCGGCCGGGGCGGCATTGCTGTGCGTGCTGTCGATGTCGAGCGTGCAATTCGGCGCCGCGCTCTCCGCACCGACCATGGCCGCGTACGGTTCGCTCAGCACCACGTGGCTGCGGCTGTGCTGGGCGGCCGTGGTGCTCGCCGTGCTGGTGCGCCCGCGCTGGCGGACCTACTCGCGCTCGCACTGGCTTGCGGCCGGCGTGCTCGGCGCGGCGATGGCCGGCATGACGTTGTGCTTTTTCGCGGCGCTCCAGCGTATTCCGTTAGGGCTTGCCGTCGCGATCGACTTTCTCGGGCCGCTCGCCGTGGCGACATTCGCGGTGCGCCGCGCGCGAGCGTTGCTCTGGCCCGCGCTGGCGATTGCCGGCGTCATACTGCTTTCGCGCGATCGCGCCGGCTGGATCGGCGAACCGCTCGGCGTGTTGCTCGCGTGCGGCGCGGCGCTCGGCTGGGGCAGCTATATCGTGTTGATGAAAAAGACCGGCACCCTGTTCGCGGGGCTCGAAGGACTGTCGGTGTCGCTGATCGCGGCGGCGCTCGCGGCCACGCCGTTCGGACTGGCGCAAAGCGGGCTGCACGTGGCGGGCGCTCAGATCGCGGCAACGGCAGGCCTCGCGCTGCTGGTCCCGCTGCTGCCGTACGCGCTGGAAATGGTGGCATTGCGCCACATGCCGGCTGCTTCGTTCGGGATCCTGATGAGTGTCGAACCGGCAATCGGCGCGTTGGCGGGCTTCGTCGTGCTGCATCAGCCGATGGGGGTTTTGCAGATCGCCGGCACGCTGCTGGTGGTGACCGCAAGCGTCGGCGCGGTGGTCGCGACGCGCTGATTCCCGTTGCAGCACAGCACCGGCAGTGCACGGCCGTCAGGGCACACAACGCCACCCGAGCGCTCAGGCGATGTTTTCCGCCTCGTAAAGACGCCGGCCCGCGGCGTCCTTCGTGCCGAGAATCGGCTCGAAATCGATGGGCCATTCAATGCCGATGTCGGGATCGCTCCACAGAATGCAGCGCTCCAGTTCGGGAAACCAGTATTCCGTGGTCTTCCACAAACACTCGGCGACGTCGGACAGCACCACGAAACCATGCGCGAAGCCCGGCGGCACCCAGATCTGGCGGCGGTTGGCCGCGCTCAGATCCGCCCCGCACCACTTGCCGAAGTTCGGCGAATTGAGCCGCACGTCCACCGCAACGCCGAACACTTCGCCCACGACGACCCGCATGAGCCGCCCTTGAGGACGCTGCACCTGATAGTGCAACCCGCGCAACACGCCACGCACCGCGCTCGAATGCCGGTCCTGCACGAACTGGAACGCTTGCGAGACGTCCGCGATAAACTCGTCCTCGCTGAAGCTCTCGAAGCAGAAGCCGAATTCGTCGCAGAACACCTCGGGCTCGATGAGTTTCACCTCCGGCAATGCCGTCGCGATCACCTTGTTGCCCATGCCGCTGCACTCGTAAGTATCCTGACCGGCAAAAACGCGGCCGCCACGACGGACGCGTTCAATTCTCGTAAGGCGCCGCCTCTTCTGCCGGCACGAGCGCCTCCACGAATACTACGCCCGCGTCGTGATCCGGCTGCGGGCGCGATATTCGGTTGGAGACAGCGCCATGCGCTTGCGGAAAATCTTCGCGAGACGATCGCCGTTGCCCGTTCCGCTGCGGCGCGCGATCTTGTCGACCGGCAATTCGGTCTCGGTGAGGAAGTTGCAGGCAATGCGCAGCCGTATCTGCAACAGATAGTCCGACGGCGTGAGTTGCATTTCATGCTTGAAACGCCGCAGGAAATTGCGCTCGCTCATCGCCGCGACCTGCGCGGCGTCCGCCACCGAAACCGGACGGTCGCAATTCGCTTCCATCCAGCGCGCTGCGGCGCGGATTTTTTCGGCCACGCTGAGTGTGCCGCCTTCCGCCGGCAGCGGCACCCAGTTGGCCGCCATGCCGGGCATCACGCGATCGGCGACGCTGCGGGCGAGTTCAGCGCCAAGGTCGCGTTTGATGAACATGAGCGCGCTGCGCGCACAGTCATGACGATCATTGGATGCGCTGAGAGCGGACTCGCTCGTGACGCCGTTCAGATAGCGGTTCACCTGCGGTGCGTCGTGATCCGACGGGCCGGCCGCTTCCAGAACGAGTCGCCCTTCACCGATCGTTTCGATCGCGCGAGTGCGCGATTGCACCGAACGCAGCCAGCCGAGTACCCGCTCGTCGCGCGCAGCCACATGCGCACCGTAGCCGCCGGCGATAAACAGCACGTCGAAGCCGCTGCCGAAACGCGCGTCGATACGGTCGGTCCAGATGCGGGCCGAAGAAGAACTGGCGACGCTGCCGCCGTCCATTGAAAGGAATTGCACTTCGTAAGGCTGCTCTTCGCCGGCTCGCGAGCTCGACAGTTCGTTGGCGGTCTGGAACATCTCCACCACCGTGCCCGGCCCGAGCAGCCAGAAGCCGTCGAACAGCAACACGCCGATTCGCCGCGTTGCACTGCGCGCGCTCAGCGTCGGCGTATGCAACCAGGTGATCCTCGCAGTATCAAGGTGCATGTGCGGCATGATATTTCCCCAGACTGTCGTACATTGTGGACCCCGATCCCGTTAGCGGCGGATATGAACGCGATGATTATGACGAGGGTGATTTCGAACCATGCCACTTAACGGATTAAGCGTGATGTTAGCCGAACACCTCGCTATAGTAAATTTGAAAAACAAATACTATCGAGATACGCAATGTATGAAGAAAACCGTTATCTCGCGTTTCATATGTCTCACGCCGGCCGTTCCGGCGCGGCAGCGAATCATGCCGGCGAAATTTTCCGCCTTGGTGCCGGAACGGCTTGTAGCCTTGCTCCCAAGCCATCGTCACGCACTGCTCGCGCCTCTGTAGAGCCGGCTGCTTTGTGACCTGCGTGTGTCGCGTCAGCACAAGAAAGTGTTTCAAACCTGAACTCCAAACCTCGCAGATAATGACCGTTCCATAGCAGCTTTATTCGCAAACCGGGAATTTAACATCCGCCAGAATGCCATCCGAGCAGTATTTATAGAACCGATACCGATTAAATATTTAGAAACGCTTTTCTCGAACATCTGAAAACGTTTCTATATTGAAACATCGCGTATTTATACGTCTGATCTGAAAAGGTTTCTTCACGTGCGGCAAGCGCAACCTTCAGGGGAATACGCGCGCCTCGTGGCCGTGGCGCGCGTGAATCAGGTGGCGGGCGGAACGCCGTCAGGCCGTGGGCGATTCGTCGAGTGGCGCGCGTTCGACCTTGGCACGGCGTACCCGCCGCTCCTCCCTCTTGCGATGCAGCTGCGCAAGCCGGCGCCGGCCGTGCGTGAGCGACGCGACCGCATGGAACGCGACCGGCGCGAACACCAATCCGAACAGCGTGGCAGCCAGCACGCCGCCGAACACGCCGGTGCCGATCGAGCGGCGGCTTTCGGCGCCCGCGCCGCTCGACACCACCAGCGGCACGACGCCGAGCAGAAACGCCGCCGAGGTCATCACGATCGGCCGGAAGCGCGCGCCTGCGGCTTCGGTCACCGCACGCGTCAACGGCAGGCCACGCTGATGCAGATCGCGGGCGAACTGCACGATCAGGATCGCGTTCTTCGCCGCGAGGCCGATCACCGTGATCATGCCGACCTTGAAGTACACGTCGTTGGGCATGCCGCGCAACAGCACCACGGCGACCGCGCCGATCACGCCGAGCGGCACGACCATCAGCACGGCCAACGGGATCGTCCAGCTTTCATAGAGCGCCGCCAGCGCCATGAAGACCGCCAACAACGAAAGGCCGATCAGCAGCGGCGTGAGTTTCGCGGCCGCGGTTTCCTCGCGCGCCGCGTCCACCCAGTCGTACTGCACGCCGACCGGCAACGCAGCGGCGAGCCGCTCCATCTCCGCCATCGCCGCGCCGGAACTGTAGCCGGGCGCCGCGTGGCCGCTCACGTCGAGCGACGGATAACCGTTGTAGCGTGTCAGCATCACCGGACCGATCGTCCACTGGCGCGTCGCGATGGCCGAGAGCGGCACCATGCCGCCCGTCGCGTTGGGCACCGCGAGCGCCAGCAGGTCGTCTTCGGTCATGCGCGTGGCGGCGTCGGCGGCGATCATCACGCGACGCATGCGGCCACCGGCGGGGAAATCGTCGATATAGGTCGAGCCGAAGGTGCTGCCCAGCACGTCGGCGATACGATCGAACGACACGCCGAGCGCATACGCTTTCGCGCGGTCGACGATCAGCTCGACGCGCGGCGCGTCGGGCAGGTCCTCGGAATGCACGGACGCCAGCACCGGACTCGCCCTGGCCTGCGTGAACAGTTGCTCGCGCGCGGCCTTCAGCGCGTCGAGCCCCACGCCGCCGCGATCCTCCAGACGGAACACGAAACCGTCCGAATGCCCGACGCCCGGCACCGAAGGCGGCAATTGCGCCTCCACGTTGCCGTCCAGAATCCTGTCGAACTTTGCATTGAGCCGGTCGCGCAGAGCGAGTGCGTCGACGTCGCGCTTGCCCCAGTCCTTGAGTTCGACAAACCCCATCGCCACGTTCTGACCGCTGCCGGAAAAGCTCCAGCCGATCACACTCGTCACGTTGGCGATGGCGGGCTCCGCGTGGAGGATTTTTTCCACCCGCTCCACTACGGCCAGCGTGCGTGCCTGCGTGGCACCCGCGGGCAATTGCACCATCACCTGCAACTGGCCTTCGTCTTCGCTCGGCAGAAAACCGCCGGGCATCTGCCAGTAGAGCAAACCGCACACGCCGACCAGCACCGCGTAGACCGCCAGCATCGGGCCGATGCGGTGCAGCGTGCGCGCGGTCAAGCCGCGATAGCCACGCGCGGCCCGATCGAAACCGGATGTGAAGCGGCTTGCCGCGCGCGCCGCGAAACCCAGAACGCCGCGGCGCGCATCACGTTGACGAACCGATTGCGTGTGCGCCTTCAAGAGATTCGCGCACAGCGCGGGCGTCAACGACAAGGCCATGAACGACGACACCAGCATCGACGCGATCATGGCCACCGCGAACTGCCGGTAAATGCCGCCGACGCCGCCGGGGAAAAACGCCATTGGCACGAACACGGCCGTCAACACCGCCGTCACGCCGACAATCGCGCCGCCGATCTGCGACATCGCCTTGCGCGTAGCCTCGCGTGACGGCAGGCCCTCTTCTTCCATCACGCGGTGCACGCTCTCCACCACCACGATCGCGTCGTCGACGAGAATCCCGATGGCGAGCACGAGGCCGAACAGAGTGAATACGTTGATCGACAGACCGCACGCGTACATGGCGAGAAACGCGCCCATCAGCGTGACCGGAATCACCACGGTCGGCACCAGCGTGTAGCGCAGATCGCGCAGAAACAGCCACATGACGAAGAACACCAGCACCACCGCTTCCGCGAGTGTGACGAGCACCTCGTGAATTGCAATCTGCACGAAATGCGCGTTGTCGAACGGGATTTCGATGGAGACGCCCGACGGCAATCCTTTCGACAACTCGGCAAGCCGCGCACGAATCGCATTCGACGTTTCGAGCGCGTTGCCGCGCGGCCCGAGTTGAATCCCGACCGTCGCCGCGGCCCTGCCGTTCAGGCGCGAATAGAACGAGTAATTGTCGCGCCCCACTTCAACCCGCGCGACGTCGCGCAGGCGCACGGCCGAGCCGTCCGGCCGCGCCTTCAGCACGATCTGGCCGAATTCGGCCGGCGAGATCAATTGCCCCTTCACACTCACCGAGGCGGTGAGTTGCTGGCCCGGCACGAATGGCGCGTCACCCAGCGTGCCGGCCGTGACGGTCGCATTCTGCGCGGCAATGGCGGCGTTCACTTCGGCGGCGCCGAGGCCGTATTCGCGCAGCTTCATCGGATCGAGCCAGATGCGCAGCGCTTCGTCCGCGTCCCAGAGTTGGGCCGAGCCCACTCCTGGCGCTCGCTTCAATTCACGCAACACGTAGCGGCTCAGGTAATCGCTCAGTTGCACGGAGTCGCGCGTGCCGTCGGTGGAGGTGAGCGCCACCAGCATCAGGAACGTGTTGGCGGCCTTGAACACGCTGATGCCCTGCTGCACGACCTGCTGTGGCAAGCGCGGCTCGACCTGCTTGAGCCGGTTCTGGATATCCACCAGCGCGAGATCGGGATTGGTGCCCGGTGCAAAGGTCGCGTCGATTTCGAGCTCGCCCAGGCTGTCGCTCGTCGTTTCGTAGTACAGCATATTGTCGGCGCCATCGAGACTCTCCTCGATGATGCTGCCGACATTGGCGTCCACGACTTCAGTCGAAGCACCCGGATACGTGGCGGATATCACGACGCGCGGCGGCGCAAGACGCGGATACTGCGCCACCGGCAGTTGCGGAATAGCCAGCACGCCCGCCACGACAAGGGCGAGCGCGACGATCCATGCGAAGACCGGGCGGTCGATGAAGAAAAATGGCACGCAAAGAATCCATTCAGATTGTCTGGAGGCGCGGTGCTTCGACGAGACGGGCCATATGCAGCACATCGGCCAGGATGCCGTCGCGCAGCGCGAAACCGCGCGAATAACCTTCTTCGACAAAGCCGAACTTGCGATACAGCGCGATGGCCGGCGCGTTGTCGGAAAACACCGTCAGGTCGATGCGGCGCAAACCGAGCGAACCGTCCGCGCAGTCGATCAAACCCTGCAGAAGCGCCGAGCCGACACCGCGCCCATGATACGCGTCGTGCACGGCCAGCCCCATATGCGCACAGTGCGCGCGGCTCGGCCGGTGAACCTCGAGACCCGCGTGGCCGACCACGCGTCCGTCGATAATCGCGCACACGTTCACGCCGCTTTTTAGGCGCCGCTCATACCACGCCGCGAGTTGTTCAGGACTGCGATAGCCGACCGACAGCGTGCCGCGCCGCACACCGGGCAGGCTCATGATCTCGGCGAACGCGTCCATGTCAGACGATTCGAGCGCGCGAACCATAATACATTTCTCGTGCACGGCGCCGTCCGGCGACCTTGTTTCTTTCATGGTCTTATTCCACTGCAAGATGGGTGGCCGATAGCGGCGACATCCACGGTGCCGGCTCGCGCAGCCGCGCCATGAAATAACAGTCGATCAAAACGCCGCGACGCAATACCGCACCGCGCTGATGCGCTTCGATCTCGAAGCCGCACTTGCGATAGAGCGCGAGTGCCGCGTGGTTGTCGGTGTAGACATGCAACTCGACTCGGCGCAGACCAAGCCAGTTGTCGGCCAGATCGAGCAGTTCGGTCATCAGCGCACGTCCGATGCCGCGCCGCTGCCATGCGTCGTGTACACCAATGCCGATCGAAGCGGCATGCGCGCGGCGCCCCTTGAATGGACTGAGGCTCGCCTCCCCGACCAGCGTGTCGCCCACCGTCGCAGCGATCGCAATTCCGGGGGCCTCGAATTCTTCCAGGTGCTCTCGTGTGCTGGCAACAGTCCGAAACGGCATCTGCGGATTGCCGTTCATCGCCACGGGCGTTTGCAGCATGGCGTGAAACTGTTCCGTGTCTGCCACGCGCAAGGCGCGCAGCGTCAGGCCCTCGGGCAAGCTCTCAGGCTTTGATTCTATTTTTTCGTGTCGATCCATAGGCTCATAACGTCAATTCGAATGACTTCACCAGAATGCCGGGCAATTGCATGCCGCCCGTGGCGCGCTCGCCCCACGTCGAGTCGCTCAAAAGCAGTTCGGCCTGCGCGCCGAGTTGTTCGAGTTCGCTGCCTAGCAAACGGTACAGGCTGTCGTCGAAACGCATGGCCTCGAGCGGGGCGACGATTTCTCCGTTCTCGACCCAGAAAGTCGCGAAGCGCGTCATGCCGGTGAGGCGGCAATTCATGCGGTCCGAGAAGTTCACGTACCAGAGATTGCCGATGTAGAGCCCGGTACCGAGTTTCGCCAGCACGTCTTCTTCAGGCAGATCGCCTGCTTGCATCGAGAGCGCGGCCGGTGACTCGCCGGCGAGCGCACCATTGGGTGTCAAGCCGTATTCGCGCGCACTGCGTGCGTTGGTCAGCCGCTCTGCGCTGCGGCCAGCCTGGATCAACGGGACGCTGTCGCGCAGATAGCCGTCGTCGTTGAAGCCGGGCGTGATGCCGAGACTCAGATCTTCGCTGATCGTTACGCGCGGGTCGACTACGACTTCTCCCACATGCAGCTTGTACAACTCGCTGCGTGAACTCGCCTGCGCGCGAGCGGAAAAGCCGCTCCACGCGGTGACGCCGAGCAGTTCGGACAACGCCGCGGGCGCCAGATAGGAACGATAGCGTCCCGGCGCCAACGCGCGCGGCGCGCGCGCGAGCACGGCAAGGCGGGTCGCGGCCTGCTCGACTTTGCGCGCGAACACGGCGTCGCTCCAGTCGTCGCCGGCGTAGGTCGTTTTGATCGCGCGGCCACTCGGGTCGTACAGCGACCAGCTGAAATTGAAGTTATCCACTTCATACCAGCCGCGGCTGCCGCTCGTGGATGCGAAGCCGCGCACGATCGTGCCGCCGGCGTAAAACCCCACGAAATCCAGCCCTTGCGCGCATTGCGCGACGACACTCGCGAGGCCGTCAGGGTCCGGCAGCTTGCCTGAACGCTGCGTGGTCCGCTCCCATTTCGACGTGTCGAACAGCAGATGCGGATCGTCCGCCGCGTCGCGCAACCCCTCTCGCAAGGTGACGAGCGTGGCGCTCACTTCGTCGAGATCCTGTTGCAGATCGCCGCACACGGTCAGCGTGGAATACGCCTGACGTGCACCGTCGATCAGACGCAAGGTCAGCTTGCCTTGCGACACGCTGCCGGTCTGTCGCACCTTGCCCGAATTGAAACGAATGAAATCGGACTGCTCGCCGGCAAACGAACTGAGCGTGGTTTCGCCGCCGTGCTGCAGGCGCCCGATTGCATCGGCGAGCGCCGTGAAATTCCGTTGCCAGTCCACCGACGTGGCCGCGCGCGAAGAGATGAACTGGCTCATCATGCGCCTCCGAATACGTCGATATGGCTGAATACGCAGGCCGGCGACGCATGGCCCACGCGAATGATCTGCGCCGGTTCGCCCTTGCCGCACATGGACGTGCCATACACTTCACGCGTGGCCGCATTGCCCACCGCGCTCAGGCTGCGCCAGAAATTCGCCGAAATGCCGCGATAATTCGGCTGTTTGACGATCTGCGTGAGCTTGCCGTTTTCGATCAGTTGACCGAACTCGCAGCCGAACTGGAATTTGTTGCGATGATCGTCGATCGACCATGACGTATTGGTGCGCATCAGAATGCCGTGTTCGATGTTGCCGATCATCTCTTCCAGCGAACTCTCGCCAGGCTCGATATTCAGATTCGCCATGCGGTCGATCGGCGGCCGGTTCCAGTTCGACGCGCGCGAATTCGCCACGCCCGGCATGCGGGCTCGCTGCTGCGACAGCGCGCCGCCGAGCGGACGCTCCAGCACGCCGTTGCGAATCAGGTATTGCTTGTGCGCTTCGGTGCCGTCGTCGTCGAAGGCGTAGGCTGCCGCTTCCTCGCGCAACTCCGGGTCGAAGGTGACGTTCAGCAATTCGGAACCGTAACGGTATGAACCGAACATGTCCTGCTTGACGAAGCTCCAGCCCGCGAAATTGCGTTCGTCGCCGAGAATGCGGTCTAATTCGAGCGGATGGCCGATCGATTCATGAATCTGCAGCATCATCTGGTCGGGCATCAGCAACAGATCCCGCTTGCCCGAGGGACAATTCGGCGCGGCCAGCAATTGCAACGCTTCGTTAGCGACGCGCGCGCCCGAACCTTCGAAGCCAAAACGCGCCAGCACTTCCATGCCGCCCTGCCCGAGCGTGCCGTAGTTGCCACCGAGCGTGCGCACCTGGGTATCGCCGTTCGCGTGCGCGGCCACGCTCAATTGCGGCATCACGAAGCGGAACTGCTGGTCGATCCGCACGCCGTCGCCCGTCATGTAGAGCTGATCCGTATGCGTGATCTGCACCGCCGCCACACGCTCCACGATTCTTTCGTCGAGATTGGCCGCAGTGCATTCCGCACTCAAACGGTCGAGCCATTCGGCGCGGCTCGGCAACGCATGTTGCGCATTCGGCGACACGTATTCACCGCTTGCCGCCGGACGCGCGACTTCGCGGTGGTCGATCAACGACAAGGCGGCGCTCGCTTCCGCGCGTGCGGTGGCCATGTCGAGCGCCGCCTGCAAACCCGCCGCCGACAGATTCGCGGTTGCGGCATAGCCCGCGCCGGCACCCACCCAGGCGATCAGCATCGCCCCGCGATCCCGCACCGTGCGCAGCGGTTGCGCGATATCGTTGCGGATCTCGTGATCGTCGATCTGTTCGTCGACTATGCGCAGCGACCAGAATGCCGCGCGGCTCTTCAGCGTACGGGCGGCCTGCGCCCAACGTTCGTCAATCATTGGCTTTTCCCGTATGAGTCGCGGCGGTGCCCGGCTCCGGCACATTGAGCGACGACGCCAGCAGCGACTGGGTGTAAGGATGCGACGGCGCATGCAACACGTCGAGTGTGTCGCCGGCTTCCACTATGCGTCCCGACTTCATCACGATCACACGATGCGCCATGGCTCGCATCACCGCCAGATCGTGCGTAATGAACAAATAGCTTAGCTTGTACTTTTTCTGCAGATTTGTCAGCAGATTCAATACCTGCTTCTGGATAGAGACGTCAAGCGCACTGGTCGGTTCGTCGAGCACCAGCAACTCCGGTTCGACCGCCAGCGCGCGCGCAATCGCAATGCGTTGACGCTGGCCGCCGGAGAACTCATGCGGATAACGCAGCATCGCGTCGGCGGGCATGCCGACCTCTTCGAGCAGGCTGCCGACGCGCGCGCGCCGCGCCCTCGCATCCACTTCTGGCCGATGCACGGCAAGGCCTTCGCCGATGATCTGCTCGACCGTCATGCGCGGCGACAGCGAGCCGAACGGATCCTGAAACACGACTTGCATGCGCGAATACAACGCGCGGCGCGACTTCGCTGTTTTGAGCGTGGAAAGCGGCAAGCCGTCGATATGGATATGGCCGGCAGCCGGCTGTTGCAGACCAAGCACCGTTGCCGCCAGCGTCGATTTGCCCGAACCGGATTCGCCGACAATGCCGAGCGTTTCGCCGCGCCGCACGCTCAGATCGACGTCATGCACCGCGCGGAATGTCGAGCGGCCGAACAGCGAACGCCAGCCTTTCGCCGACGTGCGGTAGTCGACAGCCAGCCCCTGCACTTCCAGCAGCCGGCGCGCGCCCTGCTCGACCGGCGCCACCGCGCGTTGCGGCTCGCTGTCCAGCAGGCGCCGCGTGTATGGATGCTGCGGGTTCGCGAACAGTGCCTCGGTCGTATTGGTTTCGACCAGTACGCCCTTTTCCATCACCGCGACGCGCTGCGCAAAACGCTTCACCAGATTCAGATCGTGTGTGATCAGCAGCACGGCCATGCCGCGTTCGGCCGCTTCCTGCTCCTGCAAGGAGATCAACAGATCGACGATCTGCTGGCGAACGGTGACGTCGAGCGCCGTGGTAGGTTCATCGGCAAGCAGCAAACGCGGGCGGCAAGCGAGCGCCATCGCGATCATCGCGCGCTGCCGCTGGCCGCCGGACAGTTGGTGCGGAAAGCTGTCGATACGCCGCTCCGGTTCGGGAATACCGGTGCGCCTGAGCAACTCGATGCCGCGCTCGCGCGCCGCATTCGGCCGTAGACCTTCATGCAGACGCAAACTCTCGGCAATCTGCTTGCCGATCGTGAAGAGCGGATTGAGCGCGGTCATCGGTTCCTGAAACACCATCGCCACGTCCGCGCCGCGCAGGCCACGCATCTGCTGCTCGGTTTTCTGCAGCAGATCTTCGCCGTCGAGCAGCATGCGGCCGCTCAATTCGGCGTGCTCGACGAGTCGCAAAATCGATAACGCGGTGACGCTCTTGCCGGAACCCGATTCGCCGACCAGTGCAACGCGCTCGCCGCGTGCAATGGAAAGACTGAGTTCATGCACGGCGACCTTGTCGCCGAAACGCACGGAGAAACGGTCGATTTCCAGTAGCGGCCGGCCGGCGGGTGCCTGGGTAGGCGCCTGAATAGTCGTCATCGCGGACCTCCGCCGAAAGCCGAACCACGCGAGCGCGTGTCCAATGCGTTGCGCAAAGCGTCGCCCATGAAGGTCAGCAACAGCAGCGTGATCACCAGTGCGGCAAACGCCGACATCGAGATCCACCACGCGTCGAGATTGTTCTTGCCTTCCTGTAGCAGTTCGCCGAGGCTCGGTGTGGGCGGCGGCACGCCGAGGCCGAGAAAGTCGAGACTGGTCAGCGACAGGATCGCGGCGCTCATGCGGAACGGCAGAAAGGTAATCACCGGTGTCAGGCTGTTCGGCAGAACGTGGCGCCACATGATCTGCCAGTTGCTAAGCCCCATGGTGCGCGCCGCCTTCACGTAATCAAGCGAACGATTGCGCAGGAATTCGGCGCGCACGTAGTCCGACAGAACGAGCCAGCCGAACATCGACAGCAGAATGAATAGCAGCCAGAGCGTGGGCTCGAAGATCGACGCAAAGATGATCAGCAGATACAGGTCAGGCATCGAACTCCAGATTTCGATCAGACGCTGGCCGATCAGATCGGTACGTCCACCATAAAAGCCCTGTATCGCGCCAGTCAACACGCCGACCACGACACCGGACACCGTGAGCGCCAGTGCCATCAACACCGACAAGCGGAACCCGTAGAGCAGCCGCGCCAGCACGTCGCGCCCGAACTGATCCGTGCCGAGCCAGTTACTCGTAGTAGGCGGCGCAGGATACGGGTGCGCGGCGAAATAGTCGATCGTGTCGTAGTGGAAATGATTCGGCGGATAGATCGCGAAGTTGCCGTTCGATTCGAGCCGCGAACGGATATACGGATCGAGGTAGTTCGCACGCGCCGGAAAGTCGCCGCCGAACAGCGTCTCCGGATAGTCCTTCACAATTGGAAAGTAGTAATGCCCGTCGTAACGAACAATCAACGGACGGTCGTTGGACAGCACCTCGCCGAGCAGGCTGATCGCGAACAGCGACACGAAAATCACGAGGCTCCAGTAGCCCAGACGCTGCTGCCTGAAGCGCAGCCACGTACGCCGCCACGGAGACGGCGACGCCGCGTGCGCCGCGCCGGCCGCGTCAGCGGTCCAGGCGGTTGAATTGGATGCGGGGGTCGACGAGGACATAGCAGACGTCAGCAATGAGTTTGGTTACAAGGGCAATCAGCGTGAAGAGAAAGAGCGATCCGAGCACGACCGGATAATCACGGCGGATCACCGAGTCGTACGACAGTTGGCCCATGCCGTCGAGCGAGAACAACGTTTCGATCAGCAGATTGCCGTTCAGAAACACGCCGACGAAGGCCGCCGGCAAACCCGTGAGCAATGGAATCGCAGCGTTGCGCAGCACGTGTTTCCACAGTACGTCGCGCTCCGGTGCGCCCTTGGCGCGTGCCGTCAACACGTACTGACGGCCGATTTCCTCCAGAAACGTGTTCTTGGTCAGAATCGTGACGATCGCGAAGTTGCCGACCACCGAAGCCGTGACCGGCAGCACGATGTGCCAGAGATAGTCGAGTACCTTCCCGAATGCGCTGAGATCGTTGAAGTTATCCGATGTGAGACCGCGCATTGGAAACACCTGCCAGAATGTGCCGCCGCCGAATAACATCAGCAGCAATACGCCGAGCACGAAGCCGGGAATTGCATAGCCGGCGAGTACCAGCACGCTCGTGACGGTATCGAAACGCGAGCCGTTGCGCACCGCTTTCGCGATCCCCAACGGCACCGATATCAGATAGGTGAGCAGTACCGTCCATAAACCTAGCGTGATCGATACGGGCAGCTTCGATTTGATCACGTCCCACACGCTGTCGTGCTGATAGTAGGACTGGCCGAGATCGAACGTCGCGTAGCGCCTGAGCATCAGCAGATAGCGTTCGAGCGGTGGCTTGTCGAAGCCGAACTGCTTCTTGATCTGCTCGATCTGCTGCGGATCGACGCCCTGGCTGCCGTGATAGCCGCCGCCGCCCGCCCCCGCCTCTCCGCCACGGCCGGCGCCGTGGCGGAGTTGCGTCATCACCTGTTCGACCGGCCCACCCGGTACGAACTGCGTGACGACAAAGGTCAGTGTGACTACGCCGAGCAGGGTCGGCACCATCAACAGTAATCGTCTGAGAATATAGGCGAGCATGCGATGCCTCAGTGGGCCGTAGCCGTGGTGGAAGATGCGCCCTGGGCGGTCGGCGCCTTGTTGTACCAGTAGTCGATCACCCAGTCTTCGTATTGATACGACATGGGCACTTTGTCCGGATGACCCAGCGTCGACTTGTAGCCGATTCGTGCCCCCGGAGCGTAGTACTCCGGCACGAGGTAGAACGAATAGATCAGCACGCGATCCAGTGCACGCGTCGCTGCTTCCAGGTCGTCGAGATTGTCGGCAGAGAGGGCCGAATGAATGAGCGAGTCGACCGCTTTCGAACGAATGCCCGGATAGTTTTCCGAACCGATCTCCGACGCCACCGCGCTGCCGAAACGGCGCGTCAATTCAGCGCCTGGAATCGTGACCGGCGGATAGATGAAGGTGGTCATGTCGTATTCGAAGTTGTCCAGCCGCTTCTGGTACAACGCACTGTCGATCTCGCGCATATGCGCCTGAATGCCGAGCATGCCGAGCGCCTGCATATACGGCAGGATCAGGCGGTCCATGCCGGGCTGGTCGTCCATGATTTCGATCGTCATGGGCGTGCCGTGGGCGTCGCGCAGCGCGCCGTCACGATAGTGCCAGCCGGCCTGCGCCAGCAGATCGCGCGCGACTCGCAGATTGCCGCGCAAGGAGTTCGGTGCGATCGTGTCGGGCTGCTTCAGCATGGGACCGAACACTTCTGGCGGTACGCTCGCTCTCAACGGTTCAAGCAAAGCCAGTTCCTTCGGTCCGGGCATGCCGGTCGCGCCGAACGGACTCGCTTCGAAATAACTGCTCGTGCGACGGTATTGACCGTAGAACATCATGCGGTTCATCCAGTCGTAGTCGAAGGCCATCGTCAACGCGTGCCGCACGCGCGGATCCTGGAACATCGGCTTGCGCAGGTTCATGAGCATGCCTTGCATCTGCGCGGGACCATCGGCGAATTCGCCCTTCTTCAATAGTCCATTGTCGAAGTTCTTGCCGACGTATTTGCGCGCCCACTGCGTTGCGCTGTATTCGACGACGGCATCGGCATCGCCAGCCTTGAATGCTTCCAGTTGCGTGTAGTGGTCGCGATACAGTTTGAAGGTGATGCGCTCGAAACGGAACATGCCGCGCCGCGACGGCAAATTGGCAGCCCAGTAGTCCGGGTTGCGGCGATACACGATCTCCTTGTCGTTCTTGCGCGCTTCGATCAGATACGCGCCGCTGCTGATCGGCGGGGCGACTGCGATCTGGTCGAATGGCGGACGTTTGCCGTCGGGCTGCATGCCCCACTTCGGCGAGAAGATCGGCAAATCACCGGCAATCAACGGGGCGTCTCGCTCCGCGTGTTTGAAATCGAAGCGGATTGTGTTTTTGTCGATCACGATCGCATTCTTGATGACCGAGAACTGCGCATTGAAGAGCGGCAACGCTTTCGGACCCGTCAATGTGTCGAACGAGTATTTGACGTCGGCAGCGGTGATCGGATCGCCGTTCGAAAAGCGCGCGGCAGGATTGATATGGAAAGTCGCCGAGCTCAGGTCGGACGCGACCTCGACGTCGTTAGCAATCAACGGATACTCGGACGCGAGTTCGTCCCAACTCCGCTGCATCAGCGTGTCGAACATCAGATTCAGAATGTCCGGTGCGGGCGCGCCACGCACCAGAAACGGATTCAGCGAATCGTAAGTCTGCAGTTCGTTGTAGTTCTCGAAACTGAGCGTACCGTTGGCCGGTGCGTCGGGATTCGCGTATTCGAAATGCGTGAAATCGGCGGGATATTTAGGCTCGTCGTATTGCGCAATCGAGGGCCGGGCCTGCGCGCAGACCGTGCTCAATGCCAGACACGCACCGGCGTACAGCGCGATTCGCGCGGCGGTGCGAAGCCGCGGCATGGACGCTGCCGTCCGCGCGGCGCGTGGCCAGCGAAACTTCACAAGTCTCATCTTCGGAATGCGTAAGGACGCGCGCCGGCCTCAAGCCGGTGCGCGATAAGTCGAATCGGCGCGAGTGACGGCGTGACGCCGTCGCTCCCGTAGCTTTCCCCGCTAGCGCTGCGCTTGCCGGCTGCCCTCGCTCGCGGTGCTTCTGAACGAGCATTGTGCACGGGGAACTCCAAAGTACGTCCCTAACAAAACTGCGCCGCCCCGATACCGTTGAACGGAAACCGGAGCGGCCGACCGACTGGACAGACCGCCGGTAAGTCACGAACATCAAAGACTTCAGAAGCGGTACGACGCACCAACCTGGAAGAAGCGGCCGATGTTGGTGTAAAGCGACTGGTCGTAACCCGTGATATCCGGGGTGGCCTGCCACTCGACGTCGAACGGCGGCTTGCGATCGAAGATGTTGTTGATGCCGCCGTAGATCGTCCAGTTCTTGAAGCCGCGATACGTGGCCATCAGGTTGAACTGGCTGTACGACGCCACCGACAGCGTGCCGCCGTCGCCGAACTCGGTCGCCACCGCGTTCGTGTACGGGCCAGTGTACTGCCATGTCAGCGTGGTGGTCAGCTTGCGGTAATCCCACGAGAGGCTGGTATTACCCTTCCAGCGCGGATTGGATGCACCGAACGGCTGCAGCAGCGCGAGGTTGTTGCCGGCGAAATCCTGCGTGGGCGCACCCGGGCTGTTCAGCTTGAAGTGCCACACGTAGGCCCAGTCGCCGGCCAGCGTGAACGTGCCGTACTTCGTGCCGACCGACTTGCGGAAGTTCATATCGAAGCCGTCGGTATCGAGCGAACCGAGGTTGACGAACTGTTCCTTGATGTAGGCCACCGTGCCGTCCGGATTGCGAATCACGTTCGACGGGTTGTTCGCATCCATCACCGCGTTCGGATCGTTCGTGCCGATCACGCCGTCGATGTGAATCTTGTAGAACGCCGCGCCGATATCCGTCGACGAATCCGGCGAGAGCTCGAAGCCGATGTTGTAGTTCTTCGTATGCTCAGGCTGCAGTGCCGGATTGCCGTTGACCTGTTCCGTCGTGAAGTGCTTGGTCGGCGTGCCGCTCGGGTCGTTCGGGTCCACCAGGTTCTGGTGGGCGAGATACGTTGCCTGTGAGTTCTCGACCAGCGTCGGCGCGCGGAAGCCGCGGCTGTACGATGCGTACGTCGTCAGCATCTTGACCGGCTGGAAGCGCAACGCGAAGCTCGGCGAGAAGGCGCCGCCGAAATCGCTGTAGTGGTCGTAACGGCCCGCTTGCGTGAACGTCAGGTTGTGGATGATCGGAATATCGACCTGATAGTACACGGCGGCCACGTTGCGCTCGCCGTCGACCGTCTGCACGTTGGCCGGCGCCGTAATCCCAAGCGCGCTATCGGTGCGCGAGTTGATCAGGTTGCTCTCGTGACGGAATTCCGTGCCGAAGCCGACACCGACCGGGCCGCCAGGCAGATTGAACAGGTTGCCCGTCGAGGTTTTCGCAGTGACGCTGTCGAGCTTGGAGATCGCCTGCTCATAGTCGTTCTGGAACACGCCGTTCAAGCCGTTCGGCGTGGCCGACGGATTCGAGAAATTGAACACGCCGTTCTGCAGAATGTTCTCGACGCCAGCCACATTCAGCGCATTGCCGTAAGTCGTGTCGACCGTGCTCTGCGAATGGCCGTAATCCGCGGACCAATCCCAATCGCCGAACTTGGCGGTGGTGAACGAACCCTTCACACCGGTCATGGCACGCCAGAACGTCGACACCGTATCCGCCGAAACGGTATTCGGGAACGTGTAGTTGATCAACGTGGGCACACCGAACGGGTTGTACGGGTTGGTGCCCGAGACCGTGCGCGACAGCGGCAACGCCGAACCGGTGGCCGGGTTGAATGCGTTGGTCTGGCTGCTCAGCACCGCCGGACCTTCGTTCTGCACGGTTTCGTTGCGGCTCACCCAGAGGTCGGCGTAAGCCTGCACATCGTCGTTGACTTTGAAAGTGCCCCGCACTTTCGCATTCAGGCGCGTGATCGCCGGCACCAGCGAGGTGGTGCTGGCCGGATTCGATTTACACGTGGATGCGCCGTTCGCCGACACGCTGCCCGGCGGACAGGGGCTGAGTGCCATGTTGGTGCCGTCGGCCGTCGTCCAGTACGACTGCTGGTTCGGACCAAGCGGGCCCGCGAGGCCGCCCGGGAACTGGCTGAAGTCCTGATTCGCGGTCATGTCGCGATCGCCGAGCGACGAGCCGGTGTCGCGGTAATAGCTCGCGGCGGCCGTCACGTTGAAGCGGTCGCCGTTCAGATCACCGATACCGCCGAGCACGCTGAAGTTGCCCTGCGCGTCGCCCGGATGCTGCGCCTTGCCGAGCTGGCCGTCGATCTGCAGGCCCTGGAAGTCCTTCTTCGTGATGATGTTGACCACGCCTGCAATTGCATCCGAACCATACACCGACACCGCACCGGTCTTCACGATGTCGATGTGGTCGATCATGTTGAGCGGGATCGAATTCACGTCGAAGAACGTGTCGGTGAAGTTCACCGCCTTGCCGTAATTCGCCACCCGTTGCCCGTCCACCAGCACCAGCGTGTATTTCTCGCTCAGACCGCGCAATGCAATGCCGCCACCGCCTTGCGCGGAGCTGTTCATTGTCGTTTGGCCCCAGCTGCTCCCCGAGTTGGCGGACGTGCCGCGCAGGAAGTCGGCCACGGTCGTATAACCGCTTTGCTGGATTTCCTTGGGCGTGATGGTCTGGACTTCCGTGTTGCCGACCTTGTCCGACGTGCGGATCAGCGAACCGGTCACTTCAAATTTCTTGAGTTGCTGAACCCCTTTGCCGGTAGCCGTGGCAGTATTGTTATCCGTGGACGGTGTCGCAGCAGCGCCCGTTGCCGGTGCGCTTTCCGTCGTTGCGGCCGCCGCAGTGCCGGTAGCGGCCGGCTGGCTTTGCGCAAACGCCGGTACGGCGATTGCGGCCGACAATGCCAGTTCAGCCCAGACTATTCTTCTAATGGCCAGCGCCAATGCCCGTTGTTTCATTTTTCCCCTTCTCGCTCGTCAGTAAGGCCACAGCAGTATGTGATGAGAGGTCTTGTGAACCCCTCCACTTGATATACGGCGATCTTGCGCCGCGCTCCGTTAAAGCAACATCAAATAACTCAGTGTCGGACTACTAATTTATTGCAATCGGAACGCGTAGCGCTTGCCCAATTGCTGTCATCTCTGCCGCCACGCAAGTGGATTCCGCTATTTGCCAGCCTGATTTCCCCAAATCCTGAAAATAGACTTAAGTTATGCTTACAAATACGGCTTGACCTATTTTTTCGAAAACATGGCCTGAAGCACTAAAACAATCTTGGCGTCCCCACCCACACGACCACCGCTTCTTCACGTGCGGTATTGGACCAGGAGTGCGGCACGGTAGACTCGTAATGCGCAGTGTCGCCCGCCTGCAACACGAACGTCGTACCTTCCAGCGTGAGCGAGATCTGACCGCTCATTACATATAGAAACTCTTCCCCCGCGTGCGTCGTGACCTCCGACGGATTCTGTCCCACCGGCATCCTGACGAGAATGACTTCCAGCTTGCTGCCAACCGACAGATTCGTGAGCCGCCCAAACAGATTGGCGCTTCCGTCAAAACCGAAGTACTTCAGATCACTCCCTCTACGCACCGACTTGTCTTCGGTCGGCGTGTCGACGAAGTACTGCACCGTGACACCTAAAGCTCGAGCAATACCAACTAGCGATGTAATCGAAGGTGTTGCGTGACCCCGTTCCACCTGCGACAGAAAGGGCTTGGAAATGCCCGCAGTCTTTGCCACTTCATCCAGCGTGCGCTTGAGCCGTTGGCGAAGCGCGCGGATTTTGCTTCCTATAGAGACTGCAACGTGTGCCTTGTTATTGAGTGGCAAAACCATAGCAAGACAGAATCCTGTAGTCAAAAATAGTTTGATATAAGCAAATTAAGTTTCATCTAGCGCTACACCCCTCCTCAAACTTCCCCGATACGCCTGTCGGGATGCCGTCATGGATAACTCGATCAATGTGTTTTCCGGAAGATGTCCGCCTCCTCCGGAGGCCAGGCAATAGTTGCGAGTGCAACCACGCTCCGGCATTGGAAACGGTCCACCTTCGCCGCGACGAGCACCCCATCGCGCCCGCCATGAGGAAACCGCGAGCGCGCCTCGTCTGATGGGACGTAATGGGAACAGAATGCTTTTACTTCGACGCCACCAGCACCCACAAGCGGGCGAGATCCGCCGAACCATCGGTGCCCTTCACGGCACGAAAGGTTTGCACCGCACGTGCCTTATCGCCCGCCATGTAGTACGCCTCGCCGAGATGCAGTTGCGCCTGGTCCGGATGATCCAGACCACCCTTGGCGATCGCGCTATCCATCGCGGCCAAACCCTGCTTCACCTGCCCGGCAAAAACCTGGTTGAAGCCCAGATCGACCGGTGCGACAGGGTTCGCCGGATCGGCCGCCGCTTGCGCCCGTTTTGCAGCGAGTGCCTGCAGACGCTTCTCGCGGTCCGCCTGCGCATCATGTCCCAGAACGCCCGAAGCAAAACCCTGATCGATGACCTGTTTGCCTTCGGCGGCGGTGCCCGCCACGATTGCAAGCTGGGTCATTTCCATGTAATCGTCGGCGGTGGACAATGCGCCTGTTGCACGGCGCAACCGATACGTGTCGATATCGAGTTTCGACGAATAGCCAGGTTTATTGCGAATCGCCGAGAACAGATCGTCCCAGTACGACTGTTTCGGATGATAGGCAACCAGCTTTTCAAGCGTGCTGCGATACGTAGCGTCGTCCTTCACGCGTTGTGCGCACGTGCCGAGCAATTGCAGTTGCGACTCGTCAGGCGCGTGACCGGCGTGCACTTGCGCGTCGATGCCCGGCTTGAGCAGGCTCACCACGCTCGCGCAATCGTTCGACAGATAGTAAGACTGAACCAGCAGCGTGCGCATGTCAGGATCGCTACCGCCCGACTTCAGATAACGCTGCGCGACCTTAGCGGCCTGCGCATAGTTTTTTTGCTGGAAGTAGATGCCGGCCAGAGCCGCCGACGTGCGCTGTTCGTCCGCACCACTCAACTTGCCGGAACCCAGCAACGTTTCGTAGGACTGAGCAGCCACGCCGGATTCTCCAGCCGCCGCCGCAGCCGCGCCACGCATCTCCTCGATCATGGTACTTTCATACGGCGTCTTGCCGGGCACGGCCGCCGCCTGATCGATCTTCGTCAGCGCGTCCTTGTACTTGTGCGCGCGATACAGATCCTGTGCGGCATTCAGCGGCTTCGCCACATCCGGCCGCAGGGTGTCGGCGGCGTGAGCGGCGAGCGGCAGCACGAGAGCGGCCGCGACGACGGCACGCTTGAACCGTTGATGAATCGTTTGCATTGCCCTTCCCTATTGCATGTACTGCTCATTGCCGATCAGGCCGATTTTCGTCGCGCCCAGTCGTTGCGCGGACGCCATCACCTCGGCGACATCCTTGTATGGCACCAGCTTGTTCGGCCGCAGATGGATTTCGGCCTGAACCGGTTCAGCCGCCACCTGAGCGAGTCTGGATTCGAGCGCGGCACGGTTCGGCACGGGCTGACCGTTCCAGGTGGTGGTGCCGTCGAAATCGATATCGATCTGCACTATTTCAGGTTGCGTGATCGGCGGCGGCGGATTGCCGACCGGCAGATTCATCTTGATGGCATGCGTCTGGATCGGAATTGTGATGATCAGCATGATCAACAACACCAGCATCACGTCGATCAGCGGCGTGGTGTTGATGTCCACCATCACATCCGGTTCACTGCCGCCGCCCGACGATACGTTCATTCCCATTATCGGCTCCTGTCGATCAGACTTGGTGCTTCAGCACTTAGTCTGATCCCATGCAAAGTCACCCCCCGCGCGCGGGTGGCTCAGTAATAAACGAAACCTTCGCAATACCGGCGCGTTCGCACTCGGTAATGACCTGACCGATAAATTCATAACGCGCGTTCTGGTCGCCGCGAACATGCACTTCCGGCTGCGGCGTCATGACCGACACGGTCTTCAGGCGTGCCAGCAGCGTCGGCGCGTCGACCTGCTTCTCGTTCCAGAAGAAGTCGCCGTCGCGATTGACCGCGATGACGATACTTTTCGGCGTGGTCTGCAGCGGCTGGATCGTCTCCTTCGGCAATTGCACCGGCACCGTATGCGTCACGACCGGAATCGTGATCAGAAAAATGATCAGCAGAACCAGCATCACGTCGACGAGCGGCGTAGTGTTGATACTGGAGATGACCTCGTCGTTGTCGTCCTGCCCAACGCTCATTGCCATGACAGACTCCGCTTATTGAACCAGCGACGCTTCGCGAGCCGCGGCGCGCGCCGGGCGGCGGCTGCCCGCCAGCAGAACGGTATGCAGCTGCGCGCCGAATGCGCGCACACGCTCCATCACCGACTTGTTGCGGCGAACCAGGAAGTTGTAGCCAAGCACCGCGGGCACGGCCACCGCGAGACCGATGGCGGTCATGATCAGCGCCTCGCCCACCGGACCCGCGACCTTATCGATCGAAGCCTGGCCGGCAATGCCGATTGCCGTCAGCGCGTGATAGATCCCCCACACCGTGCCGAACAGGCCGACGAACGGCGCCGTCGAACCCACCGTGCCGAGGAACGCCAGGCCGTCTTGCAGACGATTCGATACGTTGGTGATGGCACGCTCGACCGAGGTATCGATCCACGTGTTGCGGTCCACGGCTTCGAGCAGCGCTTCTTCGTGATGCTCGCCAGCTTCGATCGCCGTTTCCGCGATGAAGCGGAACGGCGACGCTTCGTCGAGAAGCTTCGCGCCTTCGACCAGCGACGGCGCAGTCCAGAGTTGTTCATCGGCACTCTTCGCGCGGCGGTTCGCACGGAACTGCTCGACGAACTTGGTGACCATGATGTACCAGCTGCCCATCGACATGAGCACCAGCAGAATCAGCACGAAGCGCGCGACAAAGTCGCCGTTCTTCCAGAGTGCGCCGAGGCCGTACGGGTTATTGACGGTTTCGGACGTGGCCGGTGCCGGCGGCGGCACGGCTTCGTCAGCGACGGAACTCGCCGTTTGCGGCGCAGCGGTGGCAGGCGCTGCGGCCGACGCCGTAGCGTCGCTGGCCTGTGCATGGGCCATTTGCGGTGCAACAAAGGTATCCACCGTAGTTACGGCGATCAACATGGTTGCCGCCAGTGCGGCGAGAGTACGCTTCTTCATGCCTGCTCCAAGTTCATTAGTACAACTTCAAAACTAACACTGATAAATCGCTACCGGTACCGAACAGCCGGTGACTTCAGTTCAGGTTAAACGAGAACGGAACTTGCACACGGACAGCCTGGCCTTGGGAAACGCACGTGAACTGCTTGACCGCGTTGAATGCAGCACGATCCAGTGAGGAGTCGTCTGCGGATTTGGCAACGCGTTCATTCGTAATATGGCCCTGCGGGTCGACAACGAATTCAATGAGAACATCACCCGTTGCGTTGTTTTCCTGAGCTTCTTTCGGGTAGCGGATCGACGAACGGATCTGATCCGAGTTCGGGCACACAACCCCGACTTCAGTGCTCACACGCTTGCTCGGCGCGGGCGGCGCCGGTGGTGCGGGCGGCGCCACGGCGGGTGCCGACACAACCGGTGCGGCCTGATGCGTAATGGTCGGCTGCGGCGGCGTCTGCACCTGCACTTCCGGCGGCGGCACGAACGGCGGCGGCGGCGGCGCGAACTTCGGCGGCGGCAATTGCACCGTGGGCAACGGCGGCGGAGGCGGCGGCTTTACCGGCTCGATGATCTTCGTTTCGATAGGATGCTGAATGACCTGCACGACCTTGGTGGCGAGGCCATTGATCAGTGCGTAGATCAGCACGATATGCAAGAGCAGAACGACTGCGATACCGCCGAAGCGACGTACTGGGTTTTGCTGCTTGCGCCCAAACTCACGCGGGCGCCCTGGCCTCTCCATACGGGCCGCTGCTGCCGGAAATTGCCCTTCGACTTTCGTACCCACCTTTACTCCTCCGGCGTGAACCGTTCATTTCTGTAACTGCAGTGCGCTTACATACCGCAAACCACATTCACTTCAGCCATCTGGTGATCGACCACTTTTTGATTCGTAGTCCAAAACGGACGCAGAACTGCCAAGCCTCGTTCCGATGGCACGGACGTGACTCAGGAGGACTGCGGCCGCAGGTCATGCGAGCCCAATAGCCGATCTAAGTAGAACTACTAATAGATTAAATTTGACCCACTCACTTCCGCCTTGCATACACGATCGAGACAACCTGATCGATGTGGGTCGTAGCGCCTGGAACTTTTTGCGCGAACGTCACATGCGTTTCATGGGACGCAAAGATAGCAGGACAAAAAATGTACGGTCAAACTTTTTTTGATGGCGGCATACTTAGTTTAGAGAGATGACTCTAACTCATACCGAATTGGCGCCGCTTTAAAAGAATAAGCGTGTGTGGAGCAGATAAGCATTCGGCTTTTTTCTGCACGAGAATGGGATTTCACTGCACTCGTGACGTGCAAGAATGCACTCGAAACTCTCAACTGACCGAACGCCCCGACCAAACGGAAGGCCAGTTGGGCGCGCCTTTTCGCGCGGTCGCCGCTTGATCGGGCGGACCGCCAACAGTATGTGTGCCGGGATGATCGGGACGCCGGAGTGAGACCGCCGCCGAAGGCGAGACGATAGCAGAAGGAAAACCGCGTTCGAAAATATTTTTAGCGGTATTTACGACACTTTAAATACGCATCTCAATGACGTCTTATAGTTAATTACAAAACAATTCAATTAAATTACATAAAGCTAACAGACGGAATAACGCCGAGCGTGAGTGGACTTAGCAGGGGGAGCAGAACAACTTCTCATCGACCGCATGCGCGTGTCGGCGGTCGCCTGGCGAGCGCGCAACCTGCCAGGTGCAATAAACAGGAAAGGAGCGGCGCAACGTTGATTGCGCCGCTCCCTGCTACATCAACCGTTCGTGCCTTCGCCCGCAACGATGGTGTGGTTGTCCCGCGATCGCGCGAGAACGGGCCGCAACGCGGCGCCTGTATGACTTGCGTCAACGCGGGCGAGTCCTTCGGGATCCGTGGCGGCGACAATCGACCCGCCGCCCACGCCACCCTCCGGACCGAGATCGATGATCCAGTCCGCCTCGGCGATCACGTCCAGATCGTGCTCGATGACGACGACGCTATGGCCGCCGTCCGCGAGACGATGCAGCACGCGAATCAGCCTGGCGACGTCGGCCATATGCAGGCCCACGGTCGGTTCGTCCAGTACATATAAGGTGTGCGGCGGCTTCTGACCGCGCCGCGTAATGTCGTCGCGCACCTTGCTCAATTCGGTGACGAGCTTGATACGCTGCGCTTCGCCACCCGACAACGTGGGCGAAGGTTGACCCAGCGTGAGATAGCCGAGCCCGACGTCTTTCATCAACTGCAACGGATGAGCAATGTTCGAGATGGGCGCGAAAAACTCGACGGCTTCGTCGATTTCCATGGTCAGCACGTCGCCGATATTCTTGCCGCGCCATGTGACCGCGAGCGTCTCGGGATTGAAGCGCTGCCCGCGACATACATCGCAAGGCACTTTCACATCGGGCAGAAAGCTCATGCCGATGGTGCGCACGCCCTGCCCCTCGCAGGCCGGGCAACGGCCTTCGCCCGTGTTGAACGAGAAACGCGAGGCCGTATAGCCGCGCGCACGCGCTTCGAGCGTGCCGGCGAACAGTTTGCGGATCGCGTCCCACACGCCTATGTAAGTGGCAGGACACGAACGCGGCGTCTTGCCGATCGGCGTTTGATCGACTTCAAGCACGCGGTCGATAGTCTCCCAGCCGGTGATCGAATCGCAACCTTGCCATGCATGCGTCACGTTCAATTGCGCGCGCGGCGCCGTGCGCGCCAGCACGCTGGAGCGCCGGTTCGCCGCGGGCTTCTCCTCGGCCGCGGCACGTGCGCGCCGCGTGGCCGGCGACGATAGCACCGACCGCCCGACCGCATCCAGCAGATTGGTCATCAACACGTCGCGTGCTAGGGTCGACTTGCCGGAACCGCTGACGCCCGTGACCGCCACCAACCGCGATAGCGGAATGCCGACTGTGACGTTGCGCAGGTTGTGCAGTTTGCCGCCGTGTACGGTCAGCCAGTTTTCCGGCACCGCGGCCATGCGCTTGCTCGCCGCGACCACTTCGCGACGCGGCTGCAACGGATGCACGATAGGGTTGGCGAGAAACTGCCCTGTCACGGAATCGGGCTGCGCCGACAGATCCGCCACACTGCCCTGCGCGACCAGCGTGCCGCCGCGCTTGCCTGCGCCCGGCCCGATGTCGATGATGTGATCGGCACGCCGGATGGTGTCCTCGTCGTGTTCGACGACCACCAGCGTGTTGCCCTTCTCGCCCAGCTTGCGCAGAGCGTTCAGCAGAATCTGATTGTCGCGTGGATGCAGGCCGATGGTCGGTTCGTCGAGTACGTAGCACACGCCTTGCAGATTGCTGCCGAGTTGCGCGGCGAGACGAATACGCTGCGCCTCGCCACCCGAGAGACTCGGCGCGGCGCGATCGAGACTCAGATAGCCGAGTCCGACTTCTTCGAGAAACTGCAGGCGGCTGCCGATTTCGCTGATCACGTCACGCGCGATTTCTGCGTCGCGACCGGTCATTTCCAGTGTGTCGATCCACGCGCGCGTGTCGGACACGGTCCATTGCGCGACGTCGACAATGGACTGCGCGTTGAACGTGACCGCGCGTGCGGTGGGATTCAGACGCGTGCCCGCGCAGTCCGGACACGGTTCATCCACGAGGCCTTCGGGCTCCTGCTCTTCCGAAGGCAGGCTCTGTTCGCGGCCACGATTGTCGTCGACGACGATCGTGTCGTCGTAAGCGGCGCGCTGCTCGCGCGTGAGCGCGAGACCCGTGCCCACGCAGGTCGTACACCAGCCATGCTTGCTGTTATACGAGAACATGCGCGGGTCAAGCTCGGGATAGCTCGTGCCGCACACCGGACACGCGCGCTTGGTGGACAGCACCTTCACGGCGCCGAGTTGCGCCGTAGGACGGCCGCCGCTCATCGCGTCGTGCAAACCGTCGAGCGGCGCCAGCAGATGCATCACGCCCTTGCCCACTTCCAGCGTCTGGTCGAGCGCCTGACGCAACTCGGCTTCATGGTCCGGCGACACGACGAGATCGGTCACGGGTAACTCGATCGTATGCTCGCGGAAGCGGTCGAGCTTCGGCCACGGGTCCACCGGCACGAATTCGCCATCCACACGCAGATGCGTATTGCCGCGTGCTTTCGCCCACTTCGCCAGATCTGTATAGACGCCCTTGCGATTCACGACCAGCGGCGCGAGAAAACCAACGTGCTGCCCTTTGTGATCGCGCAGCAACTGCGCCGCGATCGATTCGACGCTTTGCGACGTAACCGGCGTGCCGTCGTGAATGCAATGCTGCAGACCGAGCTTCACATACAGCAGACGCAGGAAGTGCCACACCTCGGACGTGGTCGCCACGGTACTCTTGCGGCCGCCGCGCGAAAGCCGCTGCTCGATCGCGACGGTCGGCGGAATGCCGTACACCGCGTCCACCTCGGGCCGCCCCGCCGGCTGCACGATGGAACGCGCGTAGGCATTGAGCGATTCGAGGTAACGGCGCTGCCCTTCGTGGAACAGAATATCGAAAGCGAGCGTGGACTTGCCCGAACCGGAGACCCCGGTAATCACGTTGAATTTGCCGTGTGGAATGTCCACGTCCAGCGATTTCAGGTTGTGCTCGCGCGCATTGACGATGCGCACCACGTCCTCGCCTTCGACGGCGCGGCGCGCACGCGCCGCGCTCAGCGCCTTCTGCAGCGGAAGGCCTTGCGACGCCGGCTCAGCCGCTGTGTTCATGGCGCGGTCGTATTGCAGCAGCGCTTCGCCGGTATGCGATTCCGGGCACGTCTTGACGTCTTCCGGCGTGCCGACGCACAGCACCCGGCCGCCGCCGTCGCCACCTTCGGGACCGAGGTCGATCAGCCAGTCGGCAGAGCGGATCACATCGAGGTTGTGCTCGATCACGATCAGCGAATGACCGCTCGCGAGCAGTTTGCCGAACGCTTGCATCAGCTTGGCGATGTCGTCGAAATGCAGGCCGGTGGTCGGTTCGTCGAACATGAACAGACGCTTCGCGACCGGCTGCTTCGCGTTGCGCGCGGTGCGCGCCTGAGCCGATTCCGCGAGAAACCCGGCGAGCTTGAGCCGTTGTGCTTCGCCGCCCGACAACGTGGGCACCGGCTGGCCGAGCTTCACGTATTCGAGACCCACGTCGACGATTGGCTGCAGCACGCGCAGCACTTCGGCGTCTTTGGCAAAGAAGGCGGTTGCTTCGCTCACCGTCAATTCCAGCACGTCGGCAATGCTCAGCGCGCGCGCCGGTTCGCCGCGTTCGATCTTCACTTCGAGCAGTTCCGCGCGATAACGGCGCCCGTCGCAATCGGGGCAACGCAGGTACACGTCGCTCAGGAACTGCATTTCGATATGTTCGAAACCCGAGCCGCCGCAGGTCGGGCAGCGGCCGTCACCCGAGTTGAAGCTGAACATGCCCGGGCCATAGCCGCGTTGCTGCGCGAGCGGCGCCTTGGCGAACAGTTTACGGATTTCGTCGAACGCGCCGACATAACTGGCCGGGTTCGAACGCGCGGTCTTGCCGATCGGCGATTGGTCGACGAACACGACGTCGGTGACCTGATCGGCGCCGCTCAGGCTTCTGAATGCGCCCGGCGATTCGGTGGCAAGACCGAAGTGGCGCGCCATGGCCGGATACAGCACGTCTTGCAGCAGCGTGGATTTGCCGGAACCCGATACCCCCGTCACACAGACGAGCCGCTCCAGCGGAATCTCCACCGTGACATCGCGCAGATTGTGTTCCGTCGCGCCTTCCAGCACGATGCGCGGCGTGGCGTCATTCACCGGACGCTGTGACCAGTGCGCCGCGTCCGCCACGTGCCGGCGGCCGCCAAGATACTCACCGGTGAGCGTGCCGGAGGAACGGATCGCCTCGGGCACGCCGTCGTAAATGATCGAGCCGCCGCGCTCGCCCGGCCCCGGACCCATGTCGATCAGACGATCCGCCGCGAGCATGACAGAGGGATCGTGCTCGACCACCACCAGCGTATTACCCGCGTCGCGCAAGCGGTGCATGGCTTCGACAATGCGGTTCAGGTCGCGCGGATGCAGGCCGATGCTCGGTTCGTCGAGCACGAAAAGCGTCTTGGTGAGCGACGTGCCGAGCGCCGTGGTCAGGTTGATCCGCTGCACCTCGCCGCCCGACAACGTGCGGCTTTGCCGGTCGAGCGTGAGATAACCGAGGCCCACGTCGCACAGATATTTGAGGCGCGTGCGCACTTCGGCGAGCAGCAGTTTGAGCGCGTCGTCGAGCAGCGCGCTCGGCAAGCTGACTTCGTCGAAGAAGCGCCGGATACGCTCGATCGGCATCAGCATCAGGTCGTGCACGGTCAGACCCGGCAACGCTTCGAGTTGTTCGCGCGTCCAGTCGACGCCGCGCGGCAGGAAGCGCTTCCCGGCCGGCAACACGTCGTCCGCATTCGCCTTGCTGCCGAGGCGCCACAACAGCGATTCGGTTTTCAGGCGCGCGCCGCCGCAGGTTTCGCACCGCGTATAGCTGCGGTACTTGGACAGCAGCACACGGATATGCATCTTGTACGCTTTCGATTCGAGATATTCGAAGAAGCGTTTGACACCGTACCAGTGGCTTTGCCACTTGCCGTTCCAGTCGGGCGAGCCGTTGATGACCCAGTCGCGCTCGGCGTCCGTCAGCTCGCCCCACGGCGTGCCGCGGCGAATATCCGCTTTCGCCGCGTAGCGCATCAGATCGTCCTGGCATTCCTTCCAGGCCGGCGTTTGCATGGGCTTGATCGCACCGTCGCGCAGCGTCTTGCGCGCGTCCGGAATCACCAGCCCGAGGTCGACGCCGATTACGCGGCCGAAACCGCGGCAGACTTCGCACGCGCCGTACGCCGAGTTGAACGAGAACAGCGCGGGCTGCGGGTCCGCGTAGCGCAGATCGCTTTCGGGGCTATGCAACCCGGTGGAGAAGCGCCAGATTTGCGGTTCGGCTTCCTGAGCTTCCGGCCCTTCGGACGACGCCGGCAGCACGTAAATATTGACGCGCCCGCCGCCGCGCTTGAGCGACGCCTCGATCGCCTCGACCACTCGCTGCTTGTCCACCGACCGCAGCCGGAAGCGGTCCGCCACCACGTCGAGCAGTTTGCGCTTACCCGTGGGCGAATCGACTTCGCGCTGCGCCTGAACGCGCGTGTAGCCGCTCGCCGACAGCCACTGCTCCACTTCCTGCTCCGACGCCGACTCCGGCAGTTCGACCGGGAACGTGACGACGAGCCGCAGCTCGTTCTGCGCGGTGCGCTCGAGCAACTCCGCGTAGATCGTTTCCGGCGTATCGTGCCGCACCTGCCGGGCCGTCTTGCGGTCGAACAGTTCGGCCGCGCGCGCGTAAAGGAGCTTCAGGTGATCGTTGAGCTCCGTCATGGTGCCGACGGTGGAGCGCGAACTGCGCACCGGATTGGTCTGGTCGATCGCGATGGCGGGCGGCACGCCGTCGACGCGGTCGACTTGCGGCCGGTCCATGCGGTCCAGAAACTGCCGTGCGTAAGCACTGAACGTTTCGACGTAGCGCCGCTGCCCTTCCGCATAAAGCGTGTCGAACACGAGGCTCGACTTGCCGGAGCCGGACGGGCCGGTCACGACCGTCATTTCGCCGGTTCGTACGTCGAGATCGACGTTCTTGAGGTTGTGCTGGCGCGCGCCGCGAATCCTGATAATGCCGTTAGATGCCAATTTTTTCGACCGCCTGAATGAGTGGGCCACCTCTCACGGACGCCTCGCGACCGCGCAAGTTCGGTGCCGCTGGGGCCGGCGGAAACGCGCGCCAAAGCCCAGCTTGCAAGGGGATACTATACTGTATATTTATACAGGTTTGGCCTGCAAGTCGCAATTGCAACTGTCTTGCTGGGAGCCCTGTGCGGACAAGATCTGCTGTTCCGCCAGCAGTAGCCTACCCGATCGTGCGTCGCCAGCAATGCTGCGATGACGCAGCAACCGATAAGCGAATTTTTTACAAGTTGTGATCGGGACGCGGATAGTCTGAAACCTCATCGATGACCAAAGAGGATTCCATGAATGGAAAACTTTGTGCGCGAGCAAATGGCACAAAACGCGTTCTGTCCGTTGTCCCGGTGTGTGCCGTCCTGCTGATATGACTCCCCGTGTCAATAGGGTGGTTTTTAAATCTTGTTCATAGGCGTTTTTGAATTTCCTGAGGGCGACGTAGCAGTAAATCTCGACGGTGAATCACGCTGATATTCGCGGGTTGGGTACCGCATTACAGAGGTCCGTGTCATGAGCCTGCCGCTTTCTTGCCACGCAAGTCGGCTTGATGCCATTGCCAAACAGGAGCGCGGATTACTCAGATACCGGGCTACGCCGCCTTCAGGAAACTCTCGTAGTGTATGAGCTGTTGTGTGGTTGGAGAAACTGGTTATGCAGGCTGTTCGCTTTGCGGCACCGCCAAGGTCATCCCCATCCGGCCGATGTCCCAGATGAACGCGGCAAGTTCACGAGTCACAGCAATGATTGCAACTTGCCGGCTCTTTCCTCTGGCCACGAGCCTGCGATATCGGCCACACAGCCGTAGCTGGGCATCCCAGGCCCGATCGGCAATGGGCTTGGGTATGCCTTCCTGCCGACTCTGTATGTCTTTGCTCACGCGCGCCGGATGCTGGTAGCTCCAGGCTGATTCAACCAGCAGCTTTCTTGCATAACTATTGCCGGCCTTGGTGATACTGCCCTGGCGCCGTTTGCTACCTGATGAATGTTCCGACGGCGTAACGCCCAGCCACGCCATCAACTGCCGCGGGTGTTCAAAGCGCGACAGATCGCCCAGTTCGGACACCAGCCCCACCGCCGACGTGAACTGGATGCCGCGCATCGCCTGCAACGCCAGCACGACTGGATAGAACCGCCAGCAAACGACCGCCTCGTGCAGCGCTGCCTCCAGTCGGTCACACTGCGCGAGGCGATCTTCGATGGTGCGGCGGTGTTCGTTGAACGCCAGTTGCTGCCACGCACTGTCGAACGAAAGGGTACTCAGCCAGCGCCGGTGGGCCGGGCCCCAATTTGCCCGGCCGGAGTACTGTACGCCGTGCGACAGCAGGAAAGACTTCAGCCGCTGCCGTGCCTGTTTCAGATCGTCCCTGGCGGACGACCACGCCCTGGCCAGATCGCGAAACGCCTCGTCTTCCACGCTCGGCACATGCACCGCGGATAGATCACCGGCTCGCAGCGAACGCACCAGTTTGAACGCGTCGCGCCGGTCGGTCTTGACGCGATCACCAGGCTTTCTCGGAATCAGCGATGGCGCACACACCATACAATCGAAGCCTTTCCCAACGAGCCGGCGATGCAGACCATAGCCACAAGGGCCGGCCTCATAGACAACGTGAACATGCCTCGCTTTCGACTGCAGCCGCTTGCACAGGCGATCGACTTCCACCTGTGTCGTGCCGGTCTTGCCGAGCAGTTCGACTTCGTCCAGGCCCATCGCGTAGGCAACCGTGATTGAGTCCTTGTGAACGTCCAACCCAACGTACAACGTGCTATCCTGGTTCATGCTGGCCTCCGTGTCCGGAAACAAACCGTCGAGTGGTGGCTCCCGCCACACTCTTGCGGCTCTGGCAACATGCTAACCCGCGCTTCACTTCCCTGCGGCGGCCAGCCTCGCTGCCACGGGAGTCATACTGACTTGCCACAGGCGCGGTCAACGTGTGCAATCTGGCGGAGGCTTATGGCAGCGGCGCGCCTTACTATTCCCGGTCGACAAACATGGGCAAGTGGGCCGACCCGTTGCCCATACTGGGCGCACTGGACGCTGCAGTACTGATCGTGCCGTCCTCTGGGCATTGTGGTGGAAACGCGGCGCCACGCGGACATAGAACCGGGCCACTGACGCACCACCACAGAGCAGCGCTAATGGCCCCTCGCGCGGCGCACCCGCGCTCCTACCCGCAAACACTCTCCACACTGCCCCGCCGCGCCGTCGGCAGCGCCGCCCCCGGCACGTCACCCTGCGCCCCGCGTTCACCCAGCGCATAAGCCACGCAGCGTTTCGCCAGCACCTCGGTCGGATCGACAAGTCTTACCACCCGCCCGGCCGCACAAGCCAGCATGGCGTCGCGCAACAGCAGCGGCAACTCGGTACAGCCCAGCACGATCACTTGCACGCCTTGCGCGATCAGGTCGTCGACCGCCGCGGCGAGGTCGTCGCAACACTCGCCCGAAGTGAACCCTGCCTTGGCGCCCTTCGGTCCGTAGACGGCATGCATCAGCCGCGCCTGAGCCTGCTCGCCGGGAGCGATCTGCACGAAACCGCGCGCTTCGAGCGACTGTTCATAGACGCGGCTCGCCAGCGTACCCGTGGTGGCCAGCACGCCCACTTCACGCAAGCCCGGAAAGGTCTCGCGCAGATAATCGGCGGTACAGGTCAGCATATTGACGATCGGAATGCCGAGCGACGGCTGGATCCGCTCGACGAACGCATGCGCCGTATTGCACGGAATCGCGATCAGGTCCGCGCCGCCGTCTTCGAGCGTCCTGCAGGCGGCATATAGCGCAAGCGTCGGATCCTCGCCGTTACCGAGCAACGCGGCGGTGCGGTCCGGAATCTGCGGGTTCTGCTCGACCATGATCTTGATGTGGTCCTGATCGCACGCGGCCGGCGTATTGCGCACCAGCTTGGCCATGAAATCGACCGTCGCCGCCGGCCCGACTCCGCCCAGCACGCCCACCTTGAAGCGCCGCGCCTGCTGCGAATACTGGGCGGCCGCGACATAGCGCGCGTACACCAGATTGACGTCGACGAGCGGCACTTCGAGCCGCCCGAGTGCGCGCGCGACCAGCGCGATTTCGACGAGCCCCGGCAGGATGATCTCCGCACCCTGCGCAATGAGATCCGCGCACGCCGCGCGCAACAACTCGACCGGCCGGCCATAGAGACAGCCGTTCCTGATGCCTTCGTCGCTATAGACGGCGCTCGTCACGCAATCGAAGCCCGCTTCGTTGCGCGGATGCAGCACGTCGAACTGCGCGGCGTCGAAATAACGCTCGAAAAGTCCGTTATCGCGGATAGCATCCGAAGTCAGCACGCCGATCCGGCGCACCGACGGAAACGCTCGCCGCACATACGCCGAGAGCGCCGTCATGATGTTGGCGACCGGCACGGCCACGTTCGCAGAAAGTTCGTCGATGAAGGTATGGCTAAGGAAGCACGGCAACACGATCGCTTCGACACCGCGTTTTTCGAACGCCCGCATGGTGTCGAACACGTGGATCTTGAACTGCGCATCCACCTCGCGTTGCGAGGCCGGCCCTTGCCACGACTGCCGCTCCAGAAGGAGATCGAACGGCCGCGCCGCACCGCGCCGTTGCCAGGCGGCACTCATTCTGCACAGTACGTCGGCGCTGGCAAACTGGGCGGCACCGGTCACGACCCCCAGCGAACGATAGCGATTCATGATGACTTCCCCCGTTTTTGCCTTCCGCTTTGATGGTAGGCGGCTTTTGCGCCAGAGAGGATGACATTATGTCGGGGGACTATGACGTGGGGTTAACCACGAAAAGCGCATTTCCTCGCGCTTCCGGGCGTCGGCGGCACGCGCACAATCACAATCACAATCACAATCACAATCACAATCACAATCACGCGCGCAATGCTAGGCCGCTTCGACCACGCCATGCGCCGCGCCGCGCTTGCGGCGCTCCAGCGTACTGATGCACACCAGCGACACCCCGGCCAGAACACTATAAAACACGGCAAGCGGCCACCAGGCACCCGGATAACGATGCGCGAGCAACGTTCCGATCAACGGCGTCAGGCCGCCGGCCAGCGCGGCGCACACCTGGTACGACAGCGAAATCGCCGAATACCTGACGCGCACGGCGAACGCGGTCGACATGAAGCCGGCCATCACCGCATAGGAACTCGACATGCACATCACCGCCATTGCAATGCCGATCACGATCGCCACCGGCCGCCCGGTCGAGACGAGCGCGAACATGGGGTACGGCGACAGCATCGCCAACGCTGCCGCGCCCTTCAGGAAACGTCCCGTGCCGATGCGTTGCGCGAACCATCCCGAACCTAGTTGCGTGAGCAACTGAATGAACGCTACGACGAACAGGCAGTCGAGAATCAACGATCGGTCGAGGCCGAGCGTCTGCGTCGTGTAATTGAGCATGAAAGTATTGACGAACCATGCGCCGGCCACGCCGATCACGTTCGCGCCGAGGCACAGCAACAGCGTGCGCCACGCATCGCGCACGACTTCGGCCACGGGCAGCGCGGCCACTCGCCGTTGCGCCTTGAGCGCCTTGAATTCCGGTGATTCGTCGACACCCGCGCGGATCAGCAGGCCGACCACCAGCAGCACCGCGCTCGCGAGAAACGGCAGACGCCATCCCCAGTTGAGAAACGCGTCCTTGTCCATCGAGGCCACCGCGCGGAACGCGAGCAGCGACAGGATCAGGCCCGCCGGACTGCCGAGTTGCGCGAACGAGGCGAAGAACGTTCGCCGTCCTTGCGGCGCATGTTCGCTCGCCATCAGCACCGCGCCGCCCCACTCGCCGCCGATCGCGATCCCCTGCGCGACACGCAGCAGCACGAGCAGCACCGGTGCCCACACGCCGGCGCTCGCGTAAGTCGGCAGAAAGCCGATACCGACGGTGCCGACGCCCATGATCGCGAGCGTCGCCACGAGCGCCTTCTTGCGGCCGATACGGTCGCCAAGGTGGCCGAACACCAACCCGCCGAACGGTCGCGCGAAGAAGCCGACCGCGAAGGTGCCGAACGAAGCCAGCGTGGCGAAGAACGGATCGCCGCCGGGAAAGAACAGCTTGCCGAAGATCAGCGCGGACGCCGTGGCGTAGATATAAAAGTCGTACCACTCGATCGTGGTGCCGACAAAGGCCGCGGCTGCGGCGCGCATGGGTTGCCGGCCTGCGGCGTGGACGTCTGGATCGCGATTCATGTCTGTGTCTCCAAGGTCGTTCTTCTGGATGGCGCGGCTTCTTCGTGCCGTCACCGGGAACTGCTGCGCTTATGCTTCAGGTGCGCCCGCTTTGAGCACGCCCGCTTCGAACAGACGCCGCTGGGTGGCGGCGTCGATACCCAATGCATCGAGCACGTCGCGCGTGTCGGCACCGAGTAACGGCGGCGCGCTGCGATACGTGGCCGGTGTGCGCGACAACTTGATCGGCGACGCGGTGCCGCGATACTCGCCCATCTCGACCACCATGCCGCGGTGCAAGGTGTGCGGATGCCGCGCCACCACGTCCACGGTTTGCACCGGTCCGCACGGTACGCCCGCGTTGATCAGCGCGTGCGCGAGCGGTTCGCAGTCGTGCGCGGCGAGCAGGTGTTCCAGCGCGGCCTTGAGCGGCTCGCGATGCGCGCAGCGGCTGCGGTTGTCGACGTAGCGCGGATCGTCGGCGAGTTCGGGCGCGCCGAGATGCGCGCACAGCTTCGCGAACTGCCGGTCGTTGCCCACCGCGAGAAAGATCGGCGCGGTTGCGGTGCGATAGCTGTCGTACGGCGTGATGTTGGGATGCGCATTGCCGCTGCGCTGCGGCGTGCGGCCCGAGCCGAAATAGTTCGGCAGATGCGGATGCAGCAGTGAAACGCCGCAGTCGTACAACGCGATATCGATCGACTGGCCACGACCGCTCTTCGCGCGCTCGGCGAGCGCGAGCAGAACGCCGGCGAACGCATTCAAGCCGGTAACCATGTCGACCACCGGCAAGCCGACGCGCATGGCGGGGCCGTCGCGCTCGCCGTTCACGCTCATCAGCCCGGTCATGGCCTGAATCGCGGCATCGTAGCCAGGCAAGCCGCCGAGCGGGCCGTCGGGACCGAACCCCGACACGGCGCAATGAATCAGCTTCGGGAAACGCTCGCGCAAATCGCGCTCGTAGTCCATGCCCCAGCGCGCCAGCGTGCCGGGTTTGAAGTTTTCGACCAGCACGTCGGCGTCTTCGAGCAGCTTCCAGAGAATCGCGCGGCCTTCGTCGCGTGAAAGATCGACCGCGATGCCCTGCTTGTTGCGGTTCACGCCAGCGAAATACCATGCGGTGTCGCCATAGAACGGCGGCCCCCAGCCGCGTGTTTCGTCGCCGTCCGGCGGTTCGAGCTTGATCACCTGCGCGCCGTGATCGGCGAGCGCCTGGGTGCAGTACGGGCCGCCTAGCACGCGGCTCAGGTCGATGACCTTGATGCCTTGCAGCGCGCCTTGTGTGCCGGCATTCACGGGTGCCGTCATTGCGCGCCCCCTCGCTGCAACAGTTGCAACGCCTGCACGAGCGTGACGCTGCGGCCTTTGACCAGCGCGTCGATCACCTCGCTTTCGTCCTGCTCCGACTGCAACGCCAGCGGATCGGACGGCAACAGCTTGTGCCGCACCACCAGATGCGCGAGCGCGAGACGCCGGTGGTCTGGCGCAAGACGCACGCCTTCGCAGGCCATCAGCACGGCTGTCGTTGCGTGATACAACGCGGTGCCCGCTTGCCGGACCCATTCGTCGCGGCCGGAATCCGCCACGCCGGCCAGCGCATCGCACGCACGCGCGAGCGTCGAGCGCAGCAACGCGAGACTGGCCGGCGGCAATCCCGCCGCGCCGAGCAGATCCCGCAGATAAGCGCGCAACGGTTCGAGCGCGCCGTCGCGTTTCGCCGCCCGCGCGATATCGAGCGCGACGATGTTGCTGGTGCCTTCCCAGATCGAGCCGAGATGCGCATCACGCACGAGACGCGCGTCGCTCCATTCTTCGATATAGCCGGTGCCGCCGCGCACTTCCATTGCGTCGCCGGTTACGCGGCGCGCGTCGCGGCAGGCGCGGAACTTGATGAGCGGCGTGAGAATGCGCACGCATTTCGCGGCCTGGCGGTCGCCCGCGTCGGCCTGCTGCAGCAGCAGCGCGATGCGCATGAACATCGAACGCGCCTGTTCGGCGGGCAGCATCATCTTGAGCAACTGACGCTGCATCAACGGCATATCGATCAGCTTGCGGCCGAACGCTTCGCGATTGCGGGCAATGTGCAACGCCTCCGTCAGCGCGCGGCGCATCAAACCCGCGGCACGCACGCCGTTCGACAGGCGCGACATGTTGATCATGTCCGCCATCTGATGAAAACCGCGCCCCACCTCGCCGATCAGATACGCCACCGCGCCTTCCAGCACGATCTCGCCGCTCGCCATCGAGCGGCTGCCGAGCTTGTCCTTCAGACGCACGATCCGGTAGCTGTTGCGCGATCCGTCCGGCAGCGTCTTCGGCAGCAGGAACAGTCCGAGTCCGTTGATGCCGGGCGGCGCCGTGTCCGGACGCGCGAGCACCATCGCGAGATCGGCGTCGGCGTTCGAGCAGAACCATTTGTCGCCGTACAGGCGCCACGTTTGCCCGCCGTCCGCATCGCTCTCGAGCGACGCACGCGTCGCAATGCGCGCGACGTCCGAGCCCGCCGCCTGTTCCGTCATGAACATCGCGCCCTGAAACAGCGTGTCGAAATCGCGCGAGGCGAGCTTCGGCAGAAAACGCGCGACCAGTTCCGGCGCGCCGAATTTGCGCAGCGTGCGCGTGAGCGAATCGGTCATGCTGACGGGACAGCACAGGCCGAATTCCGCCTGCACGAACAGGAAAGTCAGCGCGTATTTGACGAGCGGCGGCGGCGACTGTTTGCCGTCACGGGTCTCGTGACTCAGCGCGGCGAGTCCCAGCTCCGCATAAGCCACACGTTCCAGCGCGACGTAATCGGGATGCTTGTCGATACTTTGCAGCGCTTCGCCGCGCCGTGTGCGATGACGCAACTGCGGCGGATTTCTGTCGGCGGACGTGGCCCAGATATCGAGTTCGTCGGAAGCGCGCTGGCCCAGCGAAACGAGCTGGCCTTCGAGATCGTGAAACAGCGCGTCGCCGAGATGCAGCTTGAGCAGACGCTCGAAGTCGGGATCGCTGGTGAAGAAGTTGATGCCCCGGCTGTCGGGAATGTTGGACGAGCCGTGTGCCGGCTGCGCGGTGATTTCGCTCATGCGTGTCTCCTTTATCGACCGGAGTTCGCGCTTTGGCGCGTTACTCCGGTCCCATGCACGTAGTGCAAGTGAAAGGAGCATAAAAGCCGCGTCGATAATCGTCTAATACAACTTATATCCGGTACGATAGACGCAGCTTATCGATAAGAAACCTGGAGACAGCCGTGGACCTGAAGCAGTTGCGCTATTTCGTGGCGGTTGCCGAGGAGTTGCATTTCGGCCGCGCGGCCAAGCGGCTGTTCATTTCGCAGCCCGCCCTCAGTTTCGACATTCGCAAGTTCGAGGAACAACTCGGCGTGCAGCTACTCGCGCGCACCAACAAGACGGTATCGCTGACCAACGCGGGCCAGGTGCTGCTCGGCGAAGCACGCCGCCTGCTCCTGCAGGCGAGCGAGGCGGAACGCATGACCGTGCGCTCGGCGCATGGCCTTGCCGGCCGTTTGCGGATCGGCTTCGTGAATTCCATGTTGTACCGCGGCATGCCGCAGGCGGTGAAACGCTTCGAGGCCGATTACCCCGGCGTGGAAATCGTGCTGAAGGAGATGAATACCAGCGAGCAGGTCCACGCGATCCAGCGGATGCAGATCGACATGGGCTGCGCGCACTGGGGCAATTTCCCGTCCGACGTCATTTCCGCGCCGATCTTTTCCGAACCGTTCCTGTGCTGTCTGCCCGCCGCGCATCCGCTCGCGCACAAACGCAAGGTCGATTTACGGGCGTTGGCGCAGGAACCGTTCATTCTCTTTCCGCGCACTGTGTCGCCGCATTATCACGACCTGATCATTGCGCAGTGCGTGAGCGCCGGATTCAGTCCGTTGATTCGCCATGAAGCGCGCTTGTGGCAGACCGTGGTGACGATGGTCGGCTTCGGCATGGGGGTGGCGCTCGTGCCGTACACGTTGCGCCAGGTGCAGGATCCGCGCGTCTGCTTCTTGCCGCTAACGGGCGAGACGCTGATGTCGCAAGTGCTCCTGTTGCGCAGAAGCGGCGACGCCGAGCCGGTCGCGGACCGCTTCGTCGGCTATCTCAGGGATGCCGGCGGCGGACCGCGAGGCACGCCTCATTCGTCTGCTTCACGGCGGCCTTCGTAAGCCGTCAGCAGCTTGTGGGCGACCATATCCACGGCCGGCTTGACCAGCCCGTTCTTGTCGGTCCAGACCTTGGGCGTCAAGGTGCCGCTCAGCGCAACGCTGTCCGCGTCGCTCAATGCGAGCAGCGCGGCTTGCACGTCGTCGTCGAAGGCAATCACGTTGACGAAAATCGTGTCGCCGTCGTTGGTGGCCGCGCGCACCTTGCAGGTCACGAAACGCCTGCCGTTCTGCCCGGTGCGAATCTGCGCCTCGCCGTACAACCGCCCGCCCACCAGTCCATCGATCATCGCCTTGCTCCTCGTTCCATACTGTGCGGAAAGCAGAATCGCCCAGCACGGCGCGTATGATCCCACGAGAAGCCGCGCTAGCCGCATAAAAAGCCACTCACTCGCCGTTGGCCGCTGCGAGGCTCACCCGCCGACCGTCATATCCACGCCGCGCACGAGGCGTTTCGCCAGCCGCGGTTGCCGCAGCTGTTCGAGCCACCACTGCAATGCGCGCCCTTCATGATCGCCGCGCCACGCAACGTACAGCACATTCGGCTCACGCGGGTCGGCAGTCGCCTTCTCGATCAGTTCACCCTGCTTCAACAGCGTCGCGACACGCTGACGCGGCAACCACCCCACGCCCAGACCGTCGCGTTGCGCCAGGATTTTCGCCCGCATGGACGGCACGGCCAGCGACGCCTGTCCGCCGATCAGACCGTAAGCGCGCCCCGCCGTCGTACGCGACGAATCCGCCACCACCACCGCGCGATGTTCGAGAATCCGCTCGCGGCCGAGCGGCCCCTCGACGGCCGCCAGCGGATGGCGCGGCGACACCGCGAACACCCACTCCATCACGCCGAGCTCGAACCAGCGCAGGCCGGGAATCGCCGGCGGTTCGTTGGTCGCGCCCACGATCAGATCGGCACGGCCGTCGCGCAGCGCCTCCCAGGTGCCGCTCAATACTTCGTGGGTGAAGCGCAGTTTGACGCCCGAGCCGAGCGCGTCGAACGCGCGCACCACCGGCATCATCAGTTCGAACTCGAGGATTTCATCCGTAACTATCCAGAGGCGGTCTTCCCACCCGCTCGCGATCTGCTTCACGCGCTGCGTCATGCGCGACATGTCGAGCATCAGACGCGCGGCTTCATCGGCGAGAAGCTGGCCGGCGGGCGTGAGTTGCAGACGGTAGTGGCGCCGGTCGAACAGCAGCGCGTCGAAGCGCGTCTCCAGTTGCCGGGCAGCATGCGAAACCGTGGAGGGCGCCTTGCCGAGGCGCGCCGCCGCGCGCGACAGGCTACCGGTCTCGCGAATCGCGTCGAGTAGAGCCAGTTCGTCTTCCGACAACATGTTCCATTCCTTCGAACGAGTTCGACGCAAAGATGGTACGGCAAAGCGACAATGCCAGTCCACTATAGCGATAGGGCGGCGGCGTTTTCGGGAAAGCGCGATGGCGGTCGGCTTTCGAAAACGCCGCACGAGCCGCGCATGAAATGCCCGAAACCAGATCGAACGTTCTCTGGAACATTCATTGCGCGCGGTCGTGGCACGATAGCGCACACGTAAGGAGCAGCGACATGGGCCTTTTAGTGGACGGACAATGGCAGGATCGCTGGTACGACACGAAATCGACCGGCGGCCGTTTCGTGCGCAATGACGCGGCATTCCGCAATTGGGTCACGGCGGACGGCTCGCCGGGTCTGAGCGGCGCCGGCGGCTTCGAAGCGCAAGCGGGACGCTACCACCTGTATGTAAGCCTCGCCTGCCCGTGGGCGCATCGCACTTTGATCATGCGGGCGCTCAAAGGCCTCGAAACGATGATCGACGTCTCGATCGTGCACTGGCTGATGCTGGAAAACGGCTGGACTTTCGCGGACGGCCCCGGCGTCGTGCCCGACACCGTCAATCAAGCGACACTGTTGCACCAGGTCTACACCGCCGCCGACCCTCACTACAGCGGCCGCGTGACCGTGCCGATCCTGTGGGACAAGCAGCGCGCCACGATCGTCAGCAACGAATCGTCGGAAATCATTCGCATGCTGAATTCGGCGTTCGACGGCATTGGCGCGAAGCCCGGCGATTTTTATCCGGCGCCATTGCGCGCGCAAATCGACACGATCAACGCGCGCGTCTACGACACGCTGAACAACGGCGTTTATAAAGCAGGCTTCGCCACCACGCAGCAAGCGTATGAAGAAGCCGTCACGCCGCTCTTCGAAACGCTCGACGCGAAACTCGCGACGCAACGCTATCTGAGCGGCCCGCACCTCACGGAAGCCGATATCCGGCTGTTCACGACGCTGATCCGTTTCGACGCCGTCTATGTCGGCCATTTCAAATGCAATCTGCGCCGCATCGCCGACTATCCGAATCTGTCCGCCTACACGCGCGACATCTACCAGTTGCCCGGCATTGCTCAGACGGTCGATTTCACGCATATCAAGCGGCATTACTACGGGAGTCACCGCAGCATCAATCCGTCCGGCATCGTGCCGCTCGGCCCGGTTCAGGGCTTCTCTGCGCCGCACGATCGCGCGCGGCCTGGCGTGCCCGGCTCAACCTGCGCCTTGACCGCCGCTGCCGGCTCGCAGCCGTATCCGGTCAAGGAATAGAAGACATCATGTTGTGGCCGTGGCAAAAATATCGCCCAGCCACTGCGCAAACACCCGTACCCGCGACGACAACTGCCGGTTCTGCGGATACAGCACGGATACCGGCATTGGCGGCGGCGGAAAGTCCGCGAGAATGATTTTCAGCCGCCCCGCCGCCAGTTCGGCCGCCACCCGGTATTGCGGCACCTGCACGATGCCGAGCCCGGCAAGCGCCGAGCCCGTATAGAGTTCCGTACCGGTCACCGATACCGCCGACGGCAGTACCATCGCCACCTCGCGGCCCGCCACGTTGAATTCGAGCGGCACGGCCTTACCCGTGGCACTCGACACGTAATTGACCGCCCGGTGCGTGGACAGCGCGGACGGATCGGCCGGCTCGCCATACGCCGCGAGATACGCCGGACTCGCCACGGTGACTTGCGGAAGTTGCGCGACGCGCCGCCCAACCATTGACGAATCCTGCAGGTTACCTGCCCGCAGCACGCAATCCACGCCCTCCCGCACCAAATCGACGAGCCGGTCATCTTCGCCGATGGTCAGTTCGATCTCCGGAAAGCGCGCGAGAAACGCCGGCAGCGCCGGCACCACGAAATGCCGTGCCAGCGTGCCCTGCAAATTGACCCGCAACAGGCCCTTGGGCGCGAGATTCGAGAACGAGCCCTCGGCCTCCTCCATATCGGCAATCAGCCGCACGCAGCGGCGATAGTACGCCTCGCCGTCGTGCGTGAGCCGCACCGTGCGCGTGGTGCGTTCGAGCAGCCGCGCGCCGAGCCGCTGCTCCATGCGCTTCATCAGGTTGGTCACGGTGGCCCGTGGAATCTGCAGATCGTCCGAAGCGCGCGTGAAGCTTTGCCGCTCGGCGATCCGCACGAAAACGCGCATTTCTTCGAAACGATCCATGTGGGTGTCTGCTGGTGTCCGGTGGGGTCAGTTCTGTCGGTTTGTACGCCAATTATTAAAGCAAATGGAATGATGATGACCAGTCTAACCCGATTATCTATGCGCGGAAAGCGTCCATGATTCGACTCATCCACTCACCACACACAAGGAACCGGATCATGAACGCCTCAATCAGCCAGCAAGTCGCTATCGTCACCGGCGCATCCCGCGGCATTGGCGCAGCGGTCGCGCAACGCCTCGCCAACGACGGCTTCGCTGTCGCGATCAATTACGCGTCCAGTTCGACCGAAGCCGATGCGCTCGTCGCGAAACTCACGGCGGCCGGCGCCAAAGCCGTGGCGGTGAAGGCCGACGTGTCGAGCGCCAACGACGTGCGCCGCCTGTTCGAGATCACCGAACAGCAGCTCGGCAAAGTGGACGTGCTCGTCAACAACGCCGGCGTTCTCAAGACCACGCCGCTTGCCGACACCAGCGACGCGCTGTACGACCAGACCTTCGACATCAACGTGCGCGGCACCTTCAACACGTTGCGCGAAGCAGCCGCGCGCATGAACGACGGCGGACGCATCGTCAACTTTTCGAGCACCACGCTGGCGCTGAACATGCCGGGCTACGCGATCTACAACGCGACCAAGGCAGCCGTCGAAGCCTTTACGCATGTATTCGCCAAGGAACTGCGCGGCCGCAACATCACCGTCAACGCCGTGGCGCCGGGTCCGATCGCGACGTCGCTGTTCCTCGACGGCAAGACCGAAGAACAGATCCAGACCTTCGCCAAGATGCCGCCGCTGCAACGTCTCGGCCAGCCGGACGATATCGCATCCGTGGTGGCGTTCCTCGCCGGTCCGGACGCGGGCTGGGTCAACGGTCAGATTCTGCGTGCCAACGGCGGCCTCGCATGATGCGCCTGACGCGCATCTCGCCGAGCGGCCTTTGAAGGCCGCCTCACTTCATCGAATCGGAGAAGAAAATGCAGAAGAACGTCATCCTCGTGACGGGCGCCGGCACGGGCATCGGCAAACTGACCGCGCAGTCGCTCGCCGAAGCCGGCCATATTGAAGTGTCGGAGCGTGTGCGGATCGACTTCGCGCGGCGAATCGGCATGGGCGACTTACTCGAAGCACGGGTCCGGTGTTGAGCGCGGCGGTACGACATACCGCCATGAAAGCAGCCACGCTGATCGCATGCGCCGTCCTGCTGCCGGTTCTGATCGGCGCATGCGAACCTCAACCTCAACCGTCCGACGCCTCAGTCACGACGAGGAGCACGACCATGAAACCCTCGGTCACTTACCTTCATTTGCTGAAGCACACGCCGTTCTTTACCCGCCTGACGACCGATCAACTGCGATGGGTGATCGCCCACTCGCATGAATGGGAAGCGCAAGCCGGTGCCGTCGTCGCCCAATGCACGCACGACACGACTACGGCTCGTGACCAGTCCATCTGGATTCTGCTGGACGGCGGCTGGCAAATCGAAACCGGACAACATGTGTTTGCGTCGGGCCACGCGAGCGCGGGCAAGTGGTTCAGCGCGGCGGCGGCGACCGGCACCTCGTGCCGCCTCGTCACCACCGAACACAGCTACGTGATGAAAATCGAACGCGCGGATTTCGACGCCATGCTCGCGCAAGGTTTTGCGTTCGGCCCGCATCTCGACGCCGGCCGCCGCTATTACAGCGAACTGTTCGCCGCCCCGGCCGAACTCGCGAAGTGAGGTCGAACCGGAGCGCGTGTATGCAGCGTGTCGCCGAACGCAAGCACGTGCTCACACCGCCTTCGGGTTGCGCTCCGCGAAGCCTTCCTGATGCCAGTACGGATAAGCGGGACGCACCGCGCTCGCCGCGTCGAGTTTGGCTACCTGCTCGGGCGTCAGATTCCAGCCCACCGCGCCGAGGTTCTGCCGCAACTGTTCCTCGTTGCGCGCCCCGATCAGCACCGTCGAGACGGTAGGCCGCTGCAGCAGCCAGTTCAGCGCGATCTGCGGTACGGTCTTGCCGGTTTCGGCCGCGATCTCGTCGATCGCATCCAGCACGCGGAACAGATACTCGTCCGGCACCGGCGGGGCCATGTCGACGGTTTTATGCAAGCGGCTCGAATCGGGCAACGGCTGACCTCGCTTGATCTTGCCGGTGAGACGCCCCCAGCCGAGCGGACTCCACACCACCGCGCCCACGCCCTGATCGACGCCTAGCGGCATCAACTCCCACTCGTAATCGCGGCCGACCAGCGAATAGTAGGTCTGATTGGCGACGTAGCGCGGATAGCCGTAGCGGTCCGCCACGTCCTGCGACTTCATCAGATGCCAGCCAGAGAAATTCGACACGCCGGTATAGCGGATCTTGCCGGCGCGCACCAGATCGTCGAGCGTCGACAGCACTTCGGCGACCGGCGTTCTGGCGTCGAAACCGTGCAACTGGAACAGGTCGATGTAATCGGTTTGCAAGCGCTTGAGCGCCGCGTCCACCGCCTGAATCAGATGGAAGCGCGACGAGCCGACGCTGTTCGGCCCGTCGTCGAAACGGAAGGTTGCCTTGGTCGAGATGATCGCCTTGTCGCGCTTGCCCTTGAGCGCTTCACCGAGCACCGACTCGGACGCGCCGCTCGAATAGATGTCCGCGCTGTCGAACATGGTGACGCCCGCATCGAAGCAGATGTCGATCAGACGACGCGCCTCGGCGACGTCGGTCGCGCCCCACGCCTGGAAGAACTCGCCTTTGCCGCCGAACGTGCCCGTGCCGAAACTCAGTACCGGCACCTTGAAACCGGATGCACCCAGATGTCTGTATTCCATTGATGTATCTCCGTGGCTGAACCGTCGATAAACGGACGTTCAGTCTACGCGCGTCCGCGTAAATTCGCCGGAGCGGGAACGGTATCTTTATCCGGAATGCGCGGCGTTCGCAGCCGATGCGCTCAACGCAGCCAGCGCATCACGCGCGGCCTGCATCACACTGTCCCAATCGCCCAACGCGGGCTGCCTGAACAGCCTCGCGCCCGGATACCACGGCGTATCGGTACGCTCCAGCATCCAGCGCCAGCAGGTGTCGAAGCGGTTCAGAATCCACACCGGCCGGTCGAGTGCGCCGGCCAGATGGGCCGTGGATGTGTCCACGGAAATCACCAGATCGAGGTTCGCCACCAAGGCCGCGGTGTCAGCGAAATCGTCCAGTTCTTCCGTGTAATCGGCAATGCGGCCACCCCACTCGCCGCCTTTGAGCTGCTGTGCAGCCGGTCCTTTCTGCAGGCTGAAGAACTGCACATTGGGCACGTCGAGAATGGGCGCGAGCCTCTCGAAGGCGATCGAACGGCGCGCGTCGTTCTTGCGAAGTTCAGCGACATGCGGCCGGTTTCCGCCCGCCCACACGAGTCCGACTTTCAGGCGCGTGTCTGCCTGAGCGTGGATCCGATCGCGCCATTGGCGAGTCGCTTCGGCGTCCGCGAAGAGATACGGCGTTGCCGAAGGAATGCTGTCGAGGTCTGTTTTGAATGCCAGCGGCAGACTCAGCAGCGGACAGTGGCAATCGAATGACGGCAGCGCCTCGCCGGCTTCGATCAACTGGTCCACGCCGTCGAGCGTGGACATGAGGCGCATCAATTCGGGCGGCACTTCGAGCACGACCTTCGCGCCGAGCTTCGACACCAGCGCTGCATAACGGCAAAACTGCAGCGTATCGCCGAGGCCCTGCTCCGCGTGCAACAGAATCGTCTTGCCGTCGATCGAAAAATCCCCCAGCCAAAGCGGTTGTGCAAAAACGCGCCGGCTTGCCTTGAGCCGGCTGCGCTCCCAGCGCCACTCGTATTTCCGCCAGCCGGCTTCGAGCTGTCCCGTTTGCAACAGACACAGCGACTCGTTCCAATGCGTCTCCGCAGCCGAGGGATTCGCGGCGAGTGCGCGCTCATAACTCGAGAGCGCCTGCGCGTGCTGATTGAGATCGATCTGCGCGAGGCCGAGATTGTTCCATGCGTCGGCAAATGCCGGGGCCAATTCGAGCGCGCGGCGGTAGCTACGTTCCGCTTCTTCCGGCTGGTTCAGGTCGCTGAACGCGTTGCCGCGATTGCTCCACGCGTCGGGATAATCCCGCTGCAACGCGAGCGCGTGATCACAGCTGGCGAGCGCATCGGCAGGACGGCCGAGGTCGCGCAGCACGCAGGCGCGGTTGTTCCAGGCCTGCGCGAAATCCGGCGTCAGCGCAATCGCGCGATCGAAACTGGCGAGCGCGTCGAGCGGTCGGTTCAGGCCGGCTTGCGCGTTGCCTAGATTGTTCAGTGCGTCGGGAAATTTGGGCTGCAAGGCCAGTGCGCGCTCCGCACTCGCGAGTGCTTCGTCGAAACGCTGCAAGGCGTTCAATGCATAGGCGAGATTCGAATGAATCGGCGCCTGTTTCGCGTTGACGGCAAGCGCCTTTCTGAGTAATTCGACGCCGTCCTGCAGGCGGCCCGCTTGCAGCGCCAGCGCGCCCAACAATTGCAGCGCGTCGAAATGACGAGGTTTGAGTTCGAGAATCTCGCGATAGAGTTCCTCGGCCTCGGCAAATGCGCCGTTCTGCTGAAGCCCGACGGCTTGCCGAAGCATATGGTCCAACTGTTGCGGCAGATTGACAGGATTGCTCATGCGGACAGCTTCGATCGAATGCACGTGAAGATCATGGGAGCTTTCGGAGCGCGCGCCACGCGGCATCATGCGCGCAGCGGACCCGAAAGAGCGAAGCCGATTATCGCCGAAAACTGCGCACTGGAACTGACACGCGTTCACGCAGCAGCGTGACGCGTGTCAAAGTGCTTGCTATCTACTGCCTGCTGCTTATTGCGCCGCGCTGGATAGATGCTTGCGCCTGGCGAGATCCTGCGCCATCGCGTAGTGCTCCTGGATAGTCGGCAGCGCCTTCTTTGCCGCGTCCTTCAACTGCTCGTCGCGGCCCGAAGCGATTTCCGCCTGGAATGCCGACAGTGCTTTCTGTTCGCCGGCGAGCGCGACCTGTTCGATATAGGCCTTGTCGAAGTCGGCGCCGCGCAGGTTGTTGATGCTCGCGATCACGGCTGCGTCGGGGTCGTTTTTCGGCACATCGACACCGCGCGGGCTCGCCGCGCGCAGCGCGTCGGAGATTTTCGCGTTATCGGCCGACACGCGTTCGGCGAACGCCTTGACGTCGCGGTCGGTCGAGCGCGAGGTGGCGAGGCGTGCGGCGTCGCGCTGCGTCGCGACGGCTTTGGTGCCGTCCGCGATGAATGTCTGGTCGGCGGCATGCAGACGGCCGGCGTCCGCAGCGGGCGCCGCGGGAGCGGTTTGAGCGCTGGCCGCGGTGGCGACGACGAGCAGACCAGCCGCGCAGGCACTGGTGATGGTGGCGAGAGGCAAGCGGATCATACGTTCTCCTTGAGGTGGAAGCGAAACGACGGCAAATGCGTGTGCGCCTCGGGCGGCGTGCTGACCGCACGGACACCTCGCGGTCAGCTTGCGAGCCCCTGACTGCGCCACGCTTTAATCGCTGTGCATTCTAGGAGGCGCGCTGTGCACCATGTGATACGACGCTGTCGCTTCTGTAACCGCAGGTAACCTTCATATGAATGGCCTGCCAGGTCTGCATCGCGGCCGCCCCGTTCGGGCGACCTCATGCCTCGCCTATCGGCTGCGTGTTAACCAGAGCATGCAAGGAAAAGAGCGTGGAATCGTTGAACTTTCCGCCGATCGCGCCGATAACTGAAAGGTAGGGCGCGCGCCAGGATCGAACATAGCGATTGCATGGCGCACCACACGCACCGCAATTCTGGAGAGATTCAATGGCCGTAGAAAACCGCGCGAGCGATGAACGCAGCAACCTGACGAGTTCCAACAAATTCGAGCTGTTGCTGTACCGGCTGGGCTCCGTACCCGGCAGCGACGCGCATGAGTTGTACGGCATCAACGTCTTCAAGGTGCGTGAGATCTCGACGATGCCGACCGTCACGCCGATCGCCGGTTCGTCGCCGTTCGTGATGGGCGCGGTGGACATTCGCGGGCAGATCATCCCTGTGATCGACCTGCCGCGACTGATGGGCTGCGAGCCCACACGCGGTCTGAACATCCTGCTGGTGACGGAATTCGCGCGCTCGACGCAGGCGTTCGCGGTCGAGGAAGTCGACGATATCGTGCGGCTGGAGTGGAACCAGGTGTTGTCCGCCGAGGGCGCGGCAGGCGGCAATCTCGTCACGAGTATCGCGCGGATCGACGGCAATACGGGCGACTCGCGGCTCGCTCAGGTAATCGATGTGGAGCAGGTGTTGCGTGATGTGTTTCCGTCACAGCATCCGAGTGTCGATCCTGCTTCCGTTGGGGCGGCGTTGGGCATTCGGCATGGGGCGAAGATTCTTGCTGCCGATGATTCCGGGTTTGCCCGTAAGTTGATCGAGCAGGCTTTGAGTGCTATTGGGGCTGACTTCGTCATGACCAAGACCGGGGAAGAAGCCTGGAATACCTTGCAGCAGGTTGCGCGCGAGGCTCAGTCCAATGGGACGCGGGTGAAGGATAGTATTGCGCTTGTTCTCACCGATCTCGAGATGCCCGAGATGGACGGGTTCATGCTGACCCGGCAGATCAAGGCGGACGAACGTACTCGTGATATTCCGGTCATCATTCATTCTTCTCTGACCGGGGCGGCCAACGAGGCGCATGTGAAGAACGCTGGGGCTAATGGGTATGTGGCCAAGTTTGCCGCTGCTGAGTTGGCCGACGCCATTCGGAATGCTCTGGGGGTTTTGCCTTTGAGTGAGGTGGTTGCTTGAGGGTTCGTTTGTCCGGGTTGTCTGGCAGCATCCGCAGCGAAACACCCGGGCAGAAACCGAAGAATATCCGCTGCGATTCAGCACGCGTGCGGCGGTTCTCATGCCGTATCGAGCGCGTCGTGAAGATGCTCGACAAGGTAATCGATCAACGCCCTCACCTTCGGCGGCAGGAAACGGTTCGGCGGATAAAGCAGCCACACCGACCCCACGTAAGCGCGCGCTTCGAGATTCCAGTCCGGTAGAACCTGTACGAGTTCGCCGCCTGGCAACCACTCCGCGGCGGCAAATTCCGGCACGCACGCAATACCGAAGTCCTGCAACGCGGCTTCGAGTCGCGCACCGGCGTGATTCGCAATGTAGCGCCCCTTCACGTCGACGCTCTGTGTCTCGGTGCCGCGGCGAAAGCGCCAGCGGTTGTCGTCGGCCGTCTCGCCGAGATAGATACACGCGTGTTTCAGCAGATCGCGCGGCTGCGCCGGCGTACCGCGCTCGCGCAAATACGCCGGCGACGCCACCAGCAGCCAACGCACCGCGCCCAGCCGGCGCCCCGCGAGACCCTGCGGCGGATGCTCGGTCAGGCGGATCACCAGATCGATATCGTCGGCAAGCGGATCGACATCGCGATCGGTGAAAAGCAGTTGCAGGTCAACCTCGTCGTAAGCGCGCAGGAAGCCGGGGATGAGCGGATGAATCACGGACTTCGCGAACTGGGTCGGCGCGCTTACGCTGACCTTGCCTTGGGGTTTGCCAGCCAGTTGTCCCGCCGCATCGACCGCACCCGACGCGGCGCTCACCATGTCGCGGCAGAATCGCGCCACTTGTGCGCCGGACTCCGTGACTCGCACCGTGCGCGTGGAACGTTCGAGCAAACGCGTTGCGAGCGCGTCTTCGAGCCGCTTGATCTGGCGGCTGACCGTGGATGGCGTGCTGCCGAGTTGCCGCGCGGCCACCGAGAAATTACCCGCATCGACGACGCGTGCAAATACCGCCATGTCCGGCAGCAAGGCGAAAAGCTCCGTTGGGGTCATCGTCGGATTCCGTGAGTGCGACCAGTCTATTAATGCATTTGTGACACAAACGCTATGCACCACGACCCGATTATCACGCGTCACGCAAAGTTCGACAATACGGGCTCTTTCAATCGAGGTCTACCATGTCGAAACAGGAACGCCTGCTCATGCTTTCCGATCTGATGCTGCTCGCCGTCGCCGTGGTGTGGGGCACCAGTTACGGCGTGGTCAAGAGCGCGCTAGTGTTTTATCCGGTGCTGGGCCTGCTTGCGCTGCGCTTCGGCATCACTTTCGTGATTCTGTCGCCGGCTCTGCGCCATCTGCGCGCCGCCGACGCCCGCACGCTACGCGGCGTGCTGATCGCCGGCGCGCTGCTTCTTGGCATCTTTCTGTGCGAAACCTTCGGCATCCTGATGACCCGTGCGGCCAACGCCGCCTTTTTGATCAGCCTATGCGTGGTGCTCACGCCGCTTGTCGAATGGTTGCTGCTCAGGCGCAAGCCGAGTCGTGTCGAATGGCTGGCGGTGGCACTTTCCCTGCTGGGCGCGTGGCTGCTCGCGGGCGACGGCGCACTGAGCTTCAACCCGGGCGATGCGCTGATTCTGCTGGCCGCGCTGTTGCGCGCATTGACGGTGTGCGTGACCAAACGCGTCATGCGCGACTCTGCCCTGCCGCCCTTGTCGGTAACAGCGGTTCAGTCGGGTGTGGTGGCATTCGGCAGCGCCGCGGCCGCCTGGTTGTTCGTGCCGCAGCAGTGGCAGCCGTTGCCCTCGCTTGCCGGACATGCTGTGTTCTGGAGTTACGTCGGCTATCTCGTGATTGCATGCACGCTGTTCGCGTTCTTTGCGCAGAACTTCGCGATCAAGCGCAGCAGCCCGACACGCGTCTCGCTGCTGATGGGCAGCGAACCGGCGTTCGGAGCGTTGTTTGCCTGCCTCTGGCTAGGTGAGCGAATTTCGGCAACCGCGTGGGTCGGCGGAGCATTGATCGTCGCGGCATCGGTTCTGGCGACAGTGCGATGGAGCGCACTGCGCGTGAGTGCCGCGCGGGCCTGAGCAACAGCCTGCGCCAAAACACAGATGCGTCGATCAGCGCGACGCCACGCTGCCGCGCTCGCTCACCACTTCGCCTCGCTGAAACAGTCAGATGCAGTTTCGCGGCGGCTTTGGTGAAACTCGCATGCCGTATGGCCGATTCGAATGCGATCAGGCATTGGAGCGGAGGCAACGGGGCAATGCGCATGATGAGAGGAGCCGAGTGAAGGTGCCGCCATCATGGATGGGTGAAGCCGACGTCAGATCATCCGCGCGTGGGAGGCGCGCAAGCCGCTAAAGGTTGGGAATATGTCCGCGCGCCGGGTGCAACCGGTCAATGGCTCGGCGCCAGTTCCTCTTCGCGCTCCAGTGAGCGCGTGCGAGCGAGTTCCGGAAAAAAACGCATCCATAGCAAAGCGACGGCAATGGTCGCCACGCCGCCTACCAGGACAGCCGGCTGTGCGCCCCACCACCCCGCCGTCACGCCGGATTCGAATTCGCCCAATTGATTCGACGTCCCGATGAAAAGCGAATTGACCGCGCTGACGCGTCCCAGCATGTCGTCCGGCGTACGCAACTGCACGAGCGACAGGCGCACGACGACACTGATGGTGTCCGAGGCGCCCAGCACCATGAGCGCGACGAGTGACACGAGGAATTGATGCGACAGCCCGAACACCACAGTGGCCGCGCCGAACGCGATTACGCCGCCGAACATCGCCGCGCCGGGGCGGTTGCGCAACGGGAAATGCGCGAGCCAGATGGTGCCCGCGAGCGCGCCGATGGCCGTGCCCGAACGCAGCAGCCCGAGGCCGAGCGGCCCCGTGTGCAGGATGTCGCGCGCGAAGACCGGTAACAGCGCGGTCGCGCCGCCGAACAGCACGGCGAACAGATCGAGCGACAGTGCGCCGAGAATGACCGGCTCCTTGCGAATGAAGGCGATGCCCGAGAATACCGACTCGAGCGTGACGGGCGCGCGGTTCGCCGGCTTCGCCCGCAGTGGGATGCTCCACACGGCCGTGGCGGCGGCCGCGAACGACAACGTGCAGGCGAGATAAGCCGCGCCGGGGCCGATGCCGTAGAGCAGACCGCCCAGTGCCGGGCCCGCGATCTGCGCGGTCTGATTCGCTGATGTGGCCCACGCCGTGGCTTTGGGCAACTGCCCCCGCGGCACGACGCCCGGCAGCAGTGAAGCCACCGCGGGCGACTCGAATGCTCGCGCCGCGCCGACGCACGCGGCCAGCACATAGATGACCGGCGCGCTGATCCAGCCACCGAAAGTGCCGCAGGCGAACAGCAATGCAGCAACGCTTTCGAGGCTCTGGCAGATGGCCGCGATTCGCCGGCGGTCATAACGGTCGGCAACATGGCCGACCACGAGCGTCAGCACGAACATCGGTAGAAATTGCGCGAGGCCGACGAGGCCCAGTGCGAAGGCGCTGTGTGTGAGCGCGTAGATGTGCCAGCCCATTGCCACAGCGAGCATCTGGAACGACAGCGACGAGAGGATGCGGGTACACCAGAAACGTTGAAATGCGGGCTGTTTCGGCAGACTAACGGATGAAGAGTCGGACGGGTCGGCGGGTTCTGGAGGCATGGCGTTCTTGCTTTTGACTAGGCTGGCTTGGGCGGCAGCTAGTTTAGAGCAAGATGATCCGCCTTGCTCTACGATCCCGCGCAGCGCGTCTTGCCGCGATTACCCGACGGGGTCGATCGCCGTGATTCTGCAGCAGTGCGAATGCGTTGCCGCGCAACGGTACGCCGTTTTCAGGCAAGCACCGCTGGGCGCGCCCGGGCGAACCGGGATTCGACCAGCCGATAAGAGAGCCTCCCGAGCGCCGCCGTCATCACGACGCCAGTCAGCACTGCGACCAGATAGGCAAGCCTGACGTCCGTGAAGTTACTTTGCGCGGCCAGCACAACGGCCGGATAAAAGGGCAAGTGCCAGATATACAGGCTATAACTTGCGCGTCCCGTCGAAGCAAGCGGCTTGGATTCCAGCGCACGCACGATCACCGAGCGCGGAGAGGAATGGATGACCCGGTAGATCATCAACGCGAGCGAAATGGCCAGAAGCGTATAACCAAACGTCTGAAGCCATGCCAGGGTCTTGAATGGCACGTCTGAAAGCGCCAAGGCAATCCAGATCGATATGAAAAGCGCCGCGCCGAGCATGCCGGCCGCTGCCGACTGCCTTGAACCAATGCGGGCAGGCACGAGTGCCAGCAGGCAACCTACCGCAATCGAGTCGATCCGGCAAAGCGTGAATGTATAGATGCCGTTGTCGGAAATCCCGGCAAAATGGCATATCAGTCGGAAGGCGATGGCGATCAGCAGCAGCGCCACGGCCGGGCGAAAGTATGAGCGGCAACGGGCGACGAGAAGCGGGAAGACGAGATAGAAATGCCATTCCACCGCCAGCGTCCAGAAATGCGCCATCGAGAAATACTGATCGGCAAGTGCGACCCGATCACCCAGCAGCGACTGCAGGCTGGCCGTGAATGTCCATAGCAGATACTCGTTTCTCAGTACTTTGCTATGCGGATCACCCAGTAGCGCGACAAGTGTGAATATCAGCAGACTTGCGACATAGGCCGGCAGCAATCTGATTGCGCGGCGCCGAATGAATGTCGAGTATGACGCGAGCGAATCGACCGGCCTCTTCAACAGCGTTGTTGTGATCAGAAAACCCGAGATCACGAAAAATACGTCGACGCCTATCCAGCCGGTCGAAGCAATACGCACTACACCGCTCCAGGTGCCGCCCAACCCTGCCAGGCGGCTGGAAAAATAGCTCGTGTAATGAAACAGAACGACCAGCATCATCGAAATGGCTCGGAGTCCATCGAGGCCGGCTACGTAGCGCAAAGAGCTTGCGTCTCGGATGCTGTGTGTTTCCATCCGCGCATTTTACAGATTACGGAAACATTCCGGGTCGTCACGATAATAGATAACCGTAATCGAGTTGCAATGAAGGAGGGCGACGGAGGTCCGCTGCCGGGATCGCGCTATGACAGCACACGTCCCATGCGCCGGACGACACGCTGCAATAGAGAAGGCGCGGCGCGCCCCTCAGGCAACGGCACAGCGGGATTCGCGGGTGGCGGCAGAGACATGGCTGCCGCTTCCACGCGTGCCCAGGTGGCGGCAGCGAATTCCACATCGGCGCACTGCCGTATGTGAACCTGAAACTCGAGTTCGTTTCTGGCGGTGTCGAAAAAGTTAGCGCATGACATGCTCAGCAATCCGTTTTCAACGAGTTGCCGGCAAATCCTTGCAAACGTGACCGGCGTGAATACCCAGACGTGCACGTCGTGATAGTTGCCGTTTGCAAATGCGTCCCGGGCGGAAGCAATCGCATCCGCGAACGTATGCGCCGGCCGCCCATCCGAACGTATGCCGGCCCAAATCTCTCCTGCGCTGACGTCGTATCGCACGTTCACAATATGGTCGATGATGGCCTGCGGCTGCGGAATGCGCGCCCGCACGACATGGGCGCTCAGTACGTCGCTGATGCGCGAATCTTCCCGCATCAGATCGAAGGTGAAACGCTTATCGGGCACTGCGAGCCGCAACTGGCCGCCCGGTTTGAGTATTGCACCGACCTCGGCAAGCCAGCCGACGAGATCGGGAACATGTTCGACCACATGAGAGGCGATCACATAATCGACCAATTTGCCGCCAAGCGCTTCGGATAACGATTGCTGGCCCCATACGGCATCGACGTCCACGAGCGCGTCGATATCGACATTCGGATCGTGTTTATATTTTTCGCGCAGAACTTCTGTACTGGCGTGGTCGATGTAGTAAACCGTACCCTCCGAGCGCGTCACCACGGGTCGGCAAAGCGCACCGATTTCCGCACCGATTGCACTCGACAGATTCAGTCCAGACAGCAGTTTGACCTTGCGATCCATGCCGCGCCCTCCGGCTGAAGTTTCCGCTGAAGTGTACAGCATCGAAAATCGGCCGGACGGTGCGTTGCACAATGCCGGTCAGGTCACCGTATCTGAATCGACGCTTCTCTCATCGCGACCATGCCGCCGGTCTTCCATCCGGTCCCGGCATTCGAAGCTCGCCACGAACTGCTCGAAACTCCGTACCGGAAGCGGCTTGCAGAAAAGAAACCCCTGATAGGCATGGCATCCTGCTACCGCAAGAAAGTCTCTTTGCGCCTCGGTCTCGACGCCCTCGGCGATGACGCCAAGATCGAAACTGCGGGCAAGCGCCACAATGGTTCTCGCAATGTCAGCATCGTTGGGGTCTTCCAGGATGTCGCGCACGAAGGAACGGTCGATTTTCAGCTGGTCCAATGGCAACCGTTTCAGGTAGGACAGCGAGGAGTATCCAATCCCGAAGTCATCCAGAGAGAACGTCACGCCTCGAGCTCGAAGAGCGCCCATCTTTTCGATAATATCCTCGACGTTTTCAACGAGAACGCTCTCGGTCAGTTCCAGCTTCAGCCGGTCCGCCCTCGCCCCTTTCCGGTTGATCACGTCCAGCACGCTCTCCACGAAGTCCGGCTCACGGAATTGCCGGGCGCTGACGTTCACTGCGATCGACAGATGCGCCATCTGCGGCTGCGTTGCCCACAGCGCGAGCTGCGCACATGCGGACTCCAATACCATTCGCCCTATTTCGAGAATGAGGCCCGTTTCCTCCGCAAGCGGAATGAACTCCGCCGGAGGTATCAGGCCGCACACGGGATGCTCCCAACGCACGAGTGCCTCGGCGCCGGTTATATGATCGCCGTCGACGACTTGCGCCTGATAATGCAGAACGAAGCGGTTCTCCTCGATCGCATTGCACAAGCCCACCTCGAGCTCGGCTCGCTTCAGCACCGTCGTTTGCATGGCGGGATCGAAGAAGCACATGGCATTGCGGCCACGCTCCTTGGACTTATACATGGCGAGATCGGCCTGTTTGAACAGCTCGTCCGTGGAGGTCTGCTCTGCGTCGAAGACGGTGACGCCGATGCTGGCGGTACTGCGAAACTGAACGCCATTGAGCTCGTAGGCGCGGCCCAGCACGGCGAGAATTTTCTCGCCTACCTCCTCGGTTTCCGCAGCCGCGGCCGCCTTGTCCAGATTCAGATTGCCCAGCACGACGACGAACTCGTCACCGCCCACCCGCGCGACTGTGTCTCCCTTGCTGACACTACTGGACAGCCGATACGCGACGTGTCGCAGCAGCAGATCGCCTTTGTCGTGGCCGAGCGTATCGTTCAACGTCTTGAAGTGATCGAGATCGATGAACATGAGCGCGCCGCAGACGTTGTTCTCGCGGCTGGCCGCCATCGACTCCCTCAGCCGGTCCAGAAGAAGTGCGCGATTGGGCAGGCGGGTCAGCGTGTCGTAGAAGGCCAGTTCCCGGATCTTCTCTTCCGACTTCTTACGCTCGGTGATATCGCGCCCGCTCGTACGAAAGCCGACGAAGTCTCCCCTCGCATTGCTGATCGGCACCCACGAGAGCGAGAGCCACAGCAGCGAACCATCCTTGCGCACGCAACGAAACTCGAGATCGTCGCCGCGAAAGCCCTGAAGCCCTTTCTGAAATTCAGGCGCAACGCGCTCTACGTCATCCGGATGGATCAGCGTGCGTGCGAAGTTCGGCATGGCCATGCATTCGGCGACCGTGTAGCCCGTGTAATGTTCGACGGACGGATTGATCCAGCGCGGTTTCCCGTCCGGTCCCCACCAGATCTCCAGGTTCACCGTGCAATCGGCGATCGCGCGAAATTTCTCTTCGCTCTCGCGCAACTCCCGTGTCATTTCCGAAGCCAGACGGATGGCGCGCTCCCGCCCTGTCACCATCAGCCAGGTCAGAAGAGCCAGCAGCAGACTCAGCCCGATTCCAGCGCCTGCAATCAACGACTCCGCGTTGCTGCCCAGCCGGGAACGGAATTCGTCGGAGGCATCCATCGACAGCGTCCAGTCGCGCCCGTCCACGACCAGGTATTCGTTTGCGGACATCAACGCGGGCGCATGCCGCCTGTTCGCAGCCGGGGTGCGGTATAGAAGCGCCGCGTCCGATGCCGCTACGCCATCGTAAATGGCCAGCGAGACGCCCGCGGGCTGTTCGCCGTAGAGGCTCGCCATCACGTCGTGCATACGGAACGATGCATAGACCCAACCGGTAATGTGGGCTCGCCGCTGCAACACGTTCTCCTGCGTTTCACCGGACGCATAGATCGGCAGGTACATGACGAAGCCCGGCCGGCGCTCCGAATCCGCATCGATCAAAAGGTGCACCGTTCCCGAAAGTGCCGCCATGCCGGAGTCGCGGGCTCGCTCCATTGCGGCGCGCCGCACCGGATCGCTCCAGGTGTCGAAGCCGAGCGAACTCTGCGTGAGGCCGACATAAGGCTCGCGCTGAACGAGCGGCGCATAGTCCTCACGCTGCCCTTCGGGCTGGATCGTATAGCCGGGAATGCCTTCCTCGCGCATTCTCGCCATGTGACTCGCCTTATACGCCGCCGGTACCCATTCGACGATACCGACGGCGTGGATCCCGGAGAAGTTCGCGTCGAGATTGAGCGCGCCGACATAGCGCCGGAACCTGTCGCGGTCGATCGTACCGTTCGCGGCAAACAGACTCTGCACGCCGCGCAGCATGAGCTCGTAGCTCGCCATGCGCTGTTCGACGCGGCTGACCGCATCGCCCAGGGTGTAATCAAACTGGGTGCGCAATTCTTTGCTGGTGGCTTGCCGCTCGTGATTCCATACCGTCCACGTCACGCAAAGCGACGCGGTTAACACGAGCAGCGGCAGCAGGACGGAGCGCACCCGGGTCACGGCGACGCCTTGAAGTTCACCATCGCATCGGCCAGCTCCGGCCTGAAGTATTTTTCGAAGATGCGGCGCACAGTCCCGTCAGCGCGCATTTCGTCCACCAGCGCCTGCCACTTCTTCCGTTCGGCCTCCGGGAGTGCTTTCTTTGACATGATCAGTCCGTGCGGCACGGAGGGATCGTTGAACTCGATGATCGTGGTCACGTCGCGTATCTTTTTCTCTTCCAGCGCGGGATAGTCGAACGGTTCGATAATCATGCCCTGGATATGCCGCAGAATGAGCGCCTGATAGAGGGGTTCGAGTCCGCCTGCCTGGCTTATCCGGTTTTCCGCCGTCAGTTTGTCGACCAGTTGATTGGCGGAATCGCTATAGCGAAAACTGCGGATTACCCCGAGTTGGGCGTGATCGTCCTGCTCGAACTCCGCGACGTCGTGGATGCCTGCGTCTTTGCGCACGAGCAGATAGTATTTGTTGCTGAAGTACCATGCGAACGAAGCATATTGGTTGCGTTCGTCATTCGCAATTCCGGAAAGGCTGAAATCGAGCGCACCCGACTCGATCAGCTTCCAGATACGTGCACGCGACATGAGGCTCAGCTTGATCTGGCAACCGCTGCGCCGGATCAACTCATCCGCGAAGTCCTTGTCGATGCCGCTATCGGTATCGAGCGAATAGAGCAGCCCGTGGTCGTGTAATCCGAGCGTAAACGGCCGGGAACAATCGGGGCCGGCCGCAAAGACGTTGCTCACGCAACATATCATCAATAACACACCGCCAAGCCAGTTTCGAATCACAGCGCCTCCGTAGCGGAATGTCTCATCATTGAATGCTTATCCGTGACGACCATGACCCGGCGGCAAGGCCATACCGCCACTTCCCCGAAAATCCGGGCCTGGTCGGGCATTTTAGGATGCTTTTCCGAGGCAATGCGTAGTTGATCCGCAACGAACGCCCAAATCCGCCTTCACAAAACCTCTGCACGCACTATCGGCAGCGCATTGTCGTTCTTTAGGACGCGCCGTAGCTTTTCCCGCGGGCGAATTCCCGTGTCGAGCGACAGCGGTCACAAAACTTCGACAGTAAGTTTGCACGATACCGGGCTGCATGATGGCCGACAAAGGGCCCAAAAAAGCAAAAAAGCCGTAATCGTTTCAACTTACGGGGTTTTAGTCCGGTTTCTGGCGAAGAGAGGGGGACTACGTTGCTTGTGCGGAATACCGCGAAATTCCATCCCCTCCGTTCCCAGCAAGGACTTCCCCGGATTTTCGTCACTGGGCACCACGGGCGACAACCTCGGCTCTGCCGGCTCCGCCCCGGCTACCGAATCCAATGCTGCTATTGCGGGCTTCGCATCGGCCAACTCGCAGCAAACCATTTCCGTCGCGACTGACCTGTTCGAAGCCTGGCGCCCGATAATTCCTTCCCGCGCAATATGCATATCGAAAATGGTTTGTTGAGTCCAACCGGGCAACGGGAAACAATCACCGACTGACCATTGGGCTTCCAGACCGGGCCACGCTTTCCGACACGGGTGCTTCGTTTGACGCATGTCAGGCCTCTATCCGCGGGTATATCGCGGCGCGGTCGAATTCCCAATCACGCTTCAGGTAGCAATGCATGCGCGGGCGCTGGTTGCCGATGCGCAAGGGCTGCTTTGCGACGCGGCCACCCGTGCATTGGATTCCGACACCACCACCGTCATCCCGGTCTGCCAGATCTCCCACCCACCTTCAGGGCCATCATGACTCAAGCCACTCGCCAGTTCAGCCTCGGCGCATTTCTGATGCAGACCGGCCATCACATCGCCGGTTGGCGTCATCCCGATGCACAAGCGGACGCGGGCAGCAACTTTCGCCACTATGTGGCGTTGGCGCGCCTCGCCGAAGCGGCCAAGTTCGACGCCGTGTTTCTCGCCGATTCGTCCGGTGTGAGAAGCACGCATCCCGGCTCGCTCGCGCGCACGGCCCGGAGCGAATTCTTCGAGCCGCTTACGTTACTCTCGGCGCTGGCGGCCGTCACCGAGCGCATCGGTCTGATCGCGACGGTTTCCACCTCGTTCCACGAACCCTATAACGTGGCACGCAAGTTCGCGTCGCTGGACCAGATTTCGGGGGGACGGGCAGGCTGGAATCTCGTGACATCGAGCAGTTCCACGGAAGCCCGCAACTTCAACCGCGACGATTTGCCGGAGCACGCGAAGCGTTACGAACGTGCCGCTGAATTCCACGATGTCGTGCTGGGCCTGTGGGATTCGTGGGAGGAAGACAGCTTTCCACGCGACAAGGCGAGCGGCATCTACCTGAATACGGACAAGCTGCATGTGCTCGATCATCGCGGCGAGCATTTCCAGGTGCGCGGACCGCTGAACGTCAACCGTTCGCCGCAGGGGCGTCCGGTGATCGTGCAGGCGGGTGCCTCCGAGGACGGCCGCGCGCTGGCAGCCCGCACCGCGGAAGTCATCTTCGTCGCGCACCAGACGTTCGACGAAGCCCAGGCCTTCTATGCAGACATCAAGGGCCGTTTGCCCGCTTTCGGCCGGCATCCGGACGACGTGAAGATCATGCCCGGCATCTTCCCGGTAGTAGGCCGCACGCAGGAAGAAGCTGACGAAAAATTCGAGCAGTTGCAGTCGCTCGTGGATCCCGTGGTTGGCGTAGCGTTGCTGTCGACCGTGATAGGCGGCATCGATCTGTCGAATCACGACGTGGATGGCCCCATTCCCGAGCTTCCCGAAACCAATGGCCCCAAAAGCCGCCAGCATCTGCTGGTGGAACTGGCGCGTCGTGACAAGCTGACGATCCGGCAGCTGTATCTGCGTATTGCCGGCGCGCGTGGCCATCAGCAGGTGGTCGGCACGCCGCAAACGATCGCCGACCAGTTGCAGCAGTGGTTCGAAGAAGGCGGTGCCGATGGCTTCAACATCATGGCGCCCTGGTTCCCGGGAGGCCTCGCCGAATTCATCGATCAGGTCCTGCCCGAGCTTCGCCGGCGCGGCCTTTTCCGCACCGAATATGAAGGGCGCACGCTGCGCGAGCACCTTGGGCTGAAACGTCCCACCCGTGCTGGCTCCGCCCGTTGATACACGCACACGCACTTCGACACGTTATTTTCCCTCAAAGAGTGACCGACCATGACCCATGCCGTGCCCGCGACCATCGCCTCATCGGATAGCGATGCCCCTTTCGAGCCCCACTCCGCCTGGGGCGCCGCGCCCAGCGACCGTTATGAGGAACTCGCCAGCCGCTTCCGGCCACTATTCGCGCGCATCCGTGCCAGCGCGGTCGAGCGCGACCGATTGCATCAACTGCCGCACGAGGAAATCCGCTGGTTGCGCGAAGCGGGCTTCATCCGCCTGCGTTTGTCGCGCGATCAGGGCGGCGTGGACGCTACCTTGCCCGAACTGATTGCGCTGCTGATCGAGCTGGGCGCAGCGGACACCAACGTGGTCAACGCCGTGCGGGCGCACCTGGGGTTCGTCGAGGATGTACTGACCGCGCCTGAAAAAGATTGGCGCGCGCGCTGGCTCGGCCTGCTAGCGGAGGGCGCATTGATCGGCGCAGCGCTGTCCGAAGCGGGCAGCGCCAGGGTCGGCACCTTTGCCACCCATCTGGCGAGGACCCCGAATGGCCTGCGCCTGAACGGCAAGAAGTTCTACACCACCGGCTCACTGTTCGCGGACTGGATCGCCGTGGCCGCACAGGATGGTGAGGAGACGGTGTACCTGCAGGTGCCGCGTCATGCGCAGGGTGTCGAAGTAGTGGACGACTGGGATGGCTTCGGCCAGGCGCTCACCGCCAGCGGCACCGCGATCTTCACGGACGTCGCGGTGGAGCCCGAATGGGTCCGCCCGACTTCCTCGCGTTTTCCGTATGCGGTGCCGTTCTATCAGCTGGTCCACCTGGCGTCGCTGGCCGGTATCGGGCGCGCCCTCGCGGACGACGTTGCGCAGCGCGTGCACCATCGCGACCGTGTGTACAGTCACGGCAACGCGGCGCGCGTGGCCGACGATCCGCAAATCCTTCAGGTAGTCGGACGTCTGCACGCGGCGGCCTATGCCGCCAATGCCGTGGTGCTGCAAGCGTCGAAAGCATTGCAGCGCAGCTACGAGGCTCACCAGGATCCGATTGCGAGCGAAGCACGACGTGAGCATGCCAACACCGAGGCCCATGTGGAAGTGGATCAGTCCGTCTCGGTCGTGACCCGGCTGGTGCTCGACGCGAGTACCGATCTGTTCGACGCGCTGGGCGCATCGGCCACGCTGCGCACGGAAGGTCTCGACCGCTACTGGCGTAACGCGCGCACGATTTCGTCGCACAATCCGCGCGTTTATCGCGAACGCCAGGTCGGCGCATTTGCAGTCAACGGCACTCTGCCGCCGAGTTTTTATCGGGTGGGCAAAGCCTGAGTCGTTCGGCAAGAGTCATCAACCTTCCGGGATCGAACGATCGCGGAAGGACGCTTGTTCATGCATTGGCGATCATGCGTGAGATATGCACCGGCGCCGCTTGCCGGTTTGCGCTTCGAAGCGGGTCCGGTCCACCAATCAGGGAGTGACGCGGAGCAAACGACTCGCGGTGAATGCATCCCGGCAACGTGGCACGTCGATCCGCTGCATGCCACCGCTGGCGTGATTCAGGCATGGTTCGAAAATAACGGGCACTGAAGCGCGGGGCAACCAGACAAAGCTCATAGGGTTACGAGCAAGCTTCTGTTCATCAGCGCCCCGCCCGGTTCGAGCGAGCGCTTCACGCGACGCACCGACGGCGACGCCGCCATCAACTCGCGGGTATAGGCATGTTGCGGCGATTCGAAAACACGTTCCGCCTCCCCTGCTTCCACAACCCGCCCGTCCTTGAAGACCAGTACCCGGTCCGCGACATGACGCACGACGTCGAGGTCGTGCGAAATGAACAGCAAGGACATGGCGAGTCGCGCCTGCAAAGCGGCCAGCAGATCCAGCACCTGAGCCTGCACACAAACGTCGAGCGCCGATACAGGCTCGTCGCACACGATCAACGCCGGCTCCGGAGCGATCGCCCGGGCAATGGCCACACGCTGACGTTGACCTCCTGACCATGTTGCAGGCCGCCGGCCGAGATACCCGGCATCGAGTCCGACCTGTTCAAGCAATTCGACACTGCGATCGATCACCGCGCGCCTGGACAGGTCCACAGAGAACAGCCCCTCTTGCAGCAACTGTTGCACGGTATGTCGCGGATCGAACGAACTGAGCGGGTCTTGCGGAATGTATTGAAGACGCGGCCGCAATGCGCGGCGCGATGCTTCCTTGAGCTTCGCGCCGTTCCAGCGCGTACCGAGAAAATCCACCGCGCCTGCGGATGGCGTGACGAGTCCGAGCACAATGTTGGCACACGTGCTTTTGCCGGAACCCGACTCGCCGACGATCCCCACCACTTCACCTCGGTGCACGCTGAACGATACATCGTCGAGTGCGGTGAACATATCGTTGCCTGCTGCTCCGCGCCTTGCATAGCGCTTGCCGATCGCATCGACCTTCAACACGATCTCGTCCGATGGCGCCGGCCGGGCCGGCAGTGGTTCGCGCAGAATCGTCAGTTCGCCACTTTCGCCGAGTGCCTGCGGATCGGGCACCATCCGCGCCGACCCGAGTTGATGGCCACGCGAGAGCGCGGAGGGCTGCGCAGCGAGCAACTGCCGCGTGTAAGGATGAGAAGGATTGTTCAGCACGCTTCCGGTGGGACCGCTATCGACCACTTCGCCCTGGTACATCACCAATACACGGTCTGCGATATCCGCGACCACTGCGAGATCGTGAGATATCAGCAGCACGCCCACACCCTCGCGCAAACGGGCTGCCAATACCGCGAGAATCTGTGCCTGAACGGTCACGTCGAGCGCCGTGGTCGGTTCGTCGGCAATCAGAAGCGAGGGCCCCGCTGCAATCGCCGACGCAATCAACGCACGTTGGCGCAATCCGCCCGACAGTTCATGCGCGTATTGACGGACACGCCGCTCGGGCTCGGGAATGCCGACATCGCTCATGACAGCCCGCACCCGCGCCGAGCGCTCAGCGTGACAACGCAGTCCGGCGTGCAACGCGACCGCCTCGCCGATCTCGGCCCCCACGGTGCGCAGCGGATCGAGCGACACGAGCGCATCCTGCATGACGAGTCCCGCGAACGCACCACGCAGCGCTCGCCAGTCGTGCTCGCGAAAGTCGAGCGCAGGCAGGCCGTTGACATCGAACCGGTGCGCATCGATCCGCGCGCCCTGGCCGGCGAGACCGATCAGACTGCGTGCAGTCAGGCTTTTGCCCGAACCGGATTCACCCACCAGCGCGACGCATTCGCCGGCGCGTATCGATAGATCGACGCCGCGTACGAGCGGCTTCCCCTGGTTGGCGTGCGGGAAACTGATGCTCAGCCCGCGGATATCGACGAGCGATTGCGGCTGCGCCAATGACGGATCTGTTTTCATCGGGTGCGCACTCCATAGACACGAGCCAGGAATTTGCCGATCAGCGAAAACGCCATCACCGTCAGCGTGATCGCCATGCCCGGGAACACGCTCGGCCACCACGCGACACGCAACACGTCGCGTCCTTCGGCGAGCATCACGCCCCACTCGGGCGTCGGCGGTTGCGGTCCCAGCCCCAGAAAGCTCAGTGCGGATACTGCGATGATCGCGCTGCCGATGTCGATGGTCGCGATCACCGGCACGGCCGCGAGCACGTTAGGCAGGATGTGACGCACGAACACGCGGGCTCGCGACATGCCGAACGTCACGGCATGGGTCACGTAATCGGCACGTCTCACGCCAAGGGTCTGTGAGCGCAACACGCGCCCGAACTTCGGAATCCCCGCGATGCCGACCGCGACCGCCATGTTCACGATCCCCTGGCCAAGAAACGTGACCACGAACAGCGACAGCAGAACCGGTGGAAACGCCGACAACACGTCGAACACACGCGACGCGCCTTCATCGACCGCACGTCGGCCAAGCCCGGCCGTCACGCCGAGCACGAGCCCCACCAACAGGCTCACGATCATGCTCGACAGCCCGATCAGCAGCGAATATCGGGCGCCGTAGATCACCCGCGAGAACACGTCGCGACCGATTCTGTCCGTGCCGAACCAGTGCGTAGCGTCCGGCGGCTGCATGGCATGCGCCACATCGCTGACCAGCGGGTCGTAAGGCGTCACGACGCGCGGAAAAGCCATAGAAAAAGCAAGCACCGCGAGGAACGCTGCGGCGAGCAGCACCGGCACGGGAACCCGCGACGCCCAACCAGGGCGCGCAATCGGTGAAACCGGAGAAAGCGGCAGATCACTCATGAATTGCGCAGCCTGGGATCGATGAAGAGATAGGCGACATCGAGCAGCGTCGACATGACCACATGGACGAATGCCGCCAGCAACACGACGGCCAGAACCACCGGCACGTCCTGCGACGTGACCGCTGCCAGCGTCACACTGCCGATGCCGGGGCGGCCGAACATCTTCTCCGTAATCACCGCCCCGCCAAGCAGGCCGCCGATCAGCCAGCCGCCAAGAGTGACGACCGGCAGCAACGCGTGGCGCAATACATGCCGCACACGCAGGGCCGCCTCGGAAACACCACGCGCCCGCACGGTCATCACGAAGGGTTTGTCGAGGGTCGTCTCCAACGCTTCGCGCATCACCTGCGACAGAACCCCGGCCGTGGGCAACGCGAGCGTCACCGCCGGCAGCACGAGCGCGCACCAGCCCGCCGCGCCGGAGACCGGGAACAGACGCCAGTGAAACGAAAACGCGATCAGCAACAACATCCCGAGCCAGAATACGGGCGTGGACGTAAAGGCGAGTTCGAGCGTCGAGGCAATGCGGCTCGCCCATGCGCCGGCGCCTCCGCTGAATCCCGCAGTCGAGGTGGCAACCACCAGCGCCAGCACAATGGCGAGCACGCCGGCCGCGGCCGCGAGCTGCACAGTCGGCCAGAGCTGGCTGCCGAGCACGGCCAGCACCGGTTGCTGCATCACGAACGAGATCCCCAGATCGCCATGCGCGAGGCGCAGCAGGAATCGTCCGTACTGCCACGGCAGGCTGTGGTCGAGTCCCCACTGCGCGGCAATCGACTCGCGCAGCCCCGGATACGAAAGGTCGCCGGCCAGCACGTCCTCGATACGCCCCGGCAGTGCGTGAATCGCGACGAACGCCGCGCTGGCGGCAAGCCACAACACGAGCAGACCGGTCAACAGCCGTGTGACGATCTTCCTGACCACGTCAGCCTCCCTGTTTGTCGACCCAGATGTCGTACGAACTGGCCGGACCGTCGAGCTCCGGCTCGAAGCCGATGCCATGCACGGACGACTTCGCCGCGAGATGATAGGCCGGCGCGAACAGCGGCACGATAAAGGCCTGATCGACGGCGCGTTTCTGAACGTCGGCGAGCAACTGGCGACGCGCATCGCCGACCGGCAGCAGGCGCGCACGGTTTATCGCGTCTGTGATCGTCGGGTCCGGATTCCTGATCGCGTTGTACAGAAAACCCTGGTCGCCGAGCATGTCCCACAGTTCCATCGCGACGTCGGACGGATTGTCGGTGTTGGGGTAGATCGTCCAGTTGCCGGTCGCCTTCTCGTTCGCGAAATCGCCCGCCGTGTTGATGCGCAAGCCGAGATCGAGGCCGATGTTCTGACGCAACGCCGACTGGATAGCGCGAATCAGCACGTCGCGGCTGTCGCGCACATACGGCTGCGGATAGCCGATCTCAATCGACAGACGCTTGCCGTCTTTGGTGCGGAAACCTTCGCTATCGCGTTGAGTCCAGCCCGCTTCGTCCAGCAGCTTGTTCGCCGCGGCCACGTTGTTGCCCCATGAACCCTTGAGCGCGGCGTTGTAGTCCGCATTGTCCGGACCGATGTTCGACCATGCGCGCTGCACGGTCCCGAGATAGACGCTCTTCACGATCGCATCGAGATCGAAGCCGTCGCGCAGCGCGCGCCGCACGCGGACATCACTGGCCGGGGCGACGGTGTAGTTGATGTTCAGCGTGAAAGACGTGGTCGCCGAAGGGCCCGTGAGGTACTGGAAACCGTCGACCTTGTCGAACACACTCGCATCGGTCGGCTGAACGCCTTCGATCAGATCGACCTGGCCGGAACTCAACGCACCGGTGCGCACCGCCGCTTCGGGGAGGAAACGGTAAGTCACCCGGTCGAGATACGCGGCGCCCTGGTGTTGTGCATTGCCGGGTGCCCACCTGTAGTCGGCATTGCGCGCGAAGACGGCCGCCTGACCACGCTGATAGGCGCTGAATACGAACGGGCCCGTTCCCACCACACCCGGTCCTCCTCCGCACAGATCATGATTCTCGGCCAGCGCTTTCGGCGAAATGAAACCCAGTTTGACGCTGGACAGCGATTCGAGCGTGGTCGAATCGGGTTGCTTCATGACGAGACGCACGACGTAGGGCGACACGACTTCAGCGTGGTCATAGTGAACCAGCAGGGACGCCGAGGCCGACGTGGTGCTGACATTGTTCAGGATGTAGTCGAAATTGGCCTTCACGGCGGCGGCATTGAACGGCGTGCCGTCGGTGAAGTGAACGTCGTCGCGCAAATTGAAGGTGTAGCTCTTGCCGTCGTCGGCAACGCTCCACGACTTCGCGAGCCACGGTGCGTAGGTACCGTCGGTCTTCTTGCTGATCAGCGAGTCGATGTAATTGCGCTCCACCCAGAAGGCATTCTGTTGCGACGAGCGATGCGGGTCGAAACAGGCGGGCTCGGTGGTGACACCCCACGTGAGCGTTCCACCGGAGACCGGCTTCGCTGCCTGCGCCGACAGACCGGTTTGTGCTGAATCGGATTTGCCGCAACCGCTCAGTATGGAAACAAAGGCAACGGCCGCGAGTCCGGCCAGAGATAAATGAACGGCTTTCATTTAACGGACCACTCTGGTTGGCGCGGCTCGATAGGCCCATACGCCGACGCGTTGCGTCGACGTCCCTGCGGTTCGGTTCTGTCTTTCGTGAGACAGGCTCAAGCGCTCATTGCGTTGTGCGGCGGTCGCTGCATGCACGGTCATAGGTATGGCATCCTGAAGAAGGAACCAGTGAGCATACGTTTGAACGCTGTCGTGCAACAACCAAGCAAATTTGCTTTGGATATCTTGACCGGTACGAGAAGAATTTCATGATGTGCACGAAAAACGCACCATCAAGCATTAGCAGTGCATGTACGGGTATGCGCGGTCTTCATTCGCATAGCCGCGCGGATAGCATTCCGGGAAATAGCCCACCGATTACCCATCGCGACCGCCCCCCTGGGCGACGCGCTCAGGGCGCGCAACATCCTCTTCGCCTGCCCGCCGAATACGACACCGGCGACGGCGGCAAGGTTGAGCAACGGCATATATCCGCATAGCCGGTATCGATAGCAAAAACTATTCTTTGACGGCGCGTTGAGTGTTGCGCATCATGCGCACTCACTCATTCGTGCGTCGAAGCTGCTGCAATAACGGCAGCGCCATACCGCTCGCGCGGCGTGTTTATCCCGTCAGGACATCCGCCTCATGTCTAATACCGAATCGAAGCCCAACGGCGTGCGCGACAGCCGCCGTTCGTTATTGAAAATGGCCGCAAGCCTTGGCGCGGACACAGCGCTCCGTGGACTCGGCACTCTCGGCATGGCGTTGAGCGCAAGCGGCACGGCCAATGCGCAAGCCGGCAAGGTTGTGAATATCGGTTATCAGAAATATGGCAATTTCATCGTACTGAAGGCGCGTGGCACGCTTGAAAAGCGTCTCGCTCCGCTCGGCTTTTCCGTCAGGTGGCTCGAATTTCCGGCGGGTCCTCAATTGCTGGAGGGCGTGAATGCAAATGCTGTCGATATCGGCGTCGTGGGCGAGACGCCGCCGGTGTTTGCTCAGGCGGGCGGGGTGGACTTCGTCTACATCGCCGCCGAGCCGGACGCACCGCGCGGCGAAGCGCTGATCGTGCCCAAGGACTCGCCGATCCGCTCGCTGTCCGAGTTACGCGGCAAGAAAATAGCCGTCACCAAAGGCTCGAATGCCAACTATCTGCTCGTCAAAGCCCTGGAGCACGGCAAGGTTGGCTACAACGAGATCCAGACGGCTTACCTGGTTCCCGCCGATGCGCGCGCCGCTTTTGCCAATGGCAGTGTAGACGCCTGGTCGATCTGGGATCCGTATCTTGCCGCCGCCGAACGCCAGTTGGGCGCGCGCGTGCTCACGAATGGCGAAGGCCTGGTGCGCAACGTCGAATATTATGTCGCTCGCCGTTCGTTTGCGACAGCGCACGCCGACGCCGTCCACGCGGTGCTGGCCGAACTTCAGCAGCTCGACAGTTGGGCCGAGCACAACGTGGCGGCTGTCGCTACCCAGCTTGCACCGCTTACCGGCCTCGACACAGGCACGCTCGAACTCGCGCTCGGCCGCACAGGTTATGGTGTGTTGCCGGTCGACGCGGGCACCTTTGCGTATCAACAGCAAATCGCGGACACGCTTTACGACATCAAGCTGATCCCGAAGAAGCTCGTCGTCACCGACGCGCGCTGGCAAAACGCATGAAATGAAGCGGCTTTATCCTGGCGCCGGCAGGCAGATGCGCCAATAGCCGCTCTCGCCGACCCATATCAAACCGCCTGCCATTTCTCGACCCGATGCCTAGCTGGAGTCAAACCTGCTATCTGGTCGGAAACTGCGTATGCCGCGTTCGATTCGTCCGCACGACTTGTTCGCGCCTGTTTTTTAGCGTTGCCGCCGCGCCTTTCTGCTTGCGCTCATCCGCCATAACGTTAGTGCTGGATATTGTTTGTGTGACGGCGGCTGTGCCTCTAGGATCTCCTGATCCTTCATTTTGATGACTTCACAAAATATGAAAACGACCAGTACTCTCAGCCGCATCATGTTGTCCCTTCTTCTGACTTGCGGCGTCGTGAGCGCACAATCGGCGTTGGCAGCCGATCAAACAGTGCGTGTCGGCATCATGTCCGGCGAAGATGAAGACGTGTGGCGCACCGTCGCGGCCAATGCGGCCAAGCATGGCCTCACCGTCAAGATCACGACGTTCTCCGACTACACTCAACCAAACGAAGCGCTCGCGCAACACGACCTCGACGCCAATTCATTTCAGCACAAACCTTATCTCGACGCGCAAATTGCAGCGCGCCACTACGAGATCGTGCCAGTCGGTTATACCTACGTGCAACCAATCGGCCTTTACTCGCGAAAGGTGAAATCCGTCGCAGCGCTCCCGCAAAACGCCACGATCGGCGTACCGAACGATCCGAGCAACGAAGGCCGCGCGTTGCTGCTTCTGCAAGCGAACGGGCTCTTCAAGCTGCGTCCCGACGTTGGCCTGCTGCCGACCGCTCGCGACATTGCCGATAATCCGAAGCACATTCAGATCAAGGAGCTCGACGCCGGCATCGTTGGCCGCGCAATCGGCGATGTGGACGCCGCCGTCGTCAATACCGACTGGGCGATCAAGGCCGGCATCAAGATTCCGCAGGAGCGCATCGCGCAGGAGAAAGTCCCGGGCAATCCCTATCGCAACTTCATCGCTGTCAACGCGAAAGATGCGAAGGCGCCCTGGGTGAAGACGCTGGTGGAGAGCTATCAGCAGACCAACGTCGCGTCCACCATCCTGACCGTCTATCACGGCGCGACGCTGCCGGCATGGGAAGGCGTGCCGCAGCAATAAGGAAATCTGGCACAGCAGTGTTGGTGCTCGCCGCAGGCTGAACATTCTTCGTAAGCGCGCCGGACGTCTCAGTGCACCGCCAGCCGTTTCACCACGGTGATCATGCTGTCCACCTCTTCCGGCGCGCTGTAGAACGCAAGCGACGGCCGCACGCTCGCCTGGACGGACGGTTCGATCAATTAATCCAACCTGGCATTTCGCAGGGGCTACATTGAGGTTCCCAAACTTCTCTGCGTTGCCGGTCGGCAACGCGCCCGTGGTTACGCAGGCTTCCCTTGGGCGTCAAAGAGTCCTTCGTAGAGGACTGTGCTCAGATATCGCTCACCCGAGTCGGGAAGTATGACGACGATCGTTTTCCCTGAATTCTCCGGGCGCTTTGCGAGTCGCACCGCAACCGCGACGGCCGCCCCGGACGAGATGCCCGAGAGTATCCCCTCTTCGCTGCCGAGACGCCGCGCATAAAGGATCGCCTCTTCATTGGAGACCTGCTCGATATCGTCGACCAGAGAAAGATCCAGAACGTCGGGAACGAACCCGGCACCAATGCCCTGAATTTTGTGCGGCGCCGGCTTTAGCGGCTCACGCGCCCGTGTCTGCGTCAGAATCGGGCTCGCAGCCGGCTCAACCGCGACTGACAGTATCGGTTTGCCTTTGATCTTTTTGATGAAACGCGACACACCGGTAATCGTGCCGCCGGTTCCCACGCCGGATACGAAGATATCCACGCCGCCGTCGGTGTCGTCCCAGATCTCCGGACCCGTTGTCTTTTCGTGTATATCGGGGTTTGCCGGATTTTTGAACTGTTGAAGCAGAACGTAACGATCAGGCTGCGAAGCGGCGATCTCTTCCGCTTTCGCCACGGCACCCGGCATGCCGCGCGCGCCCTCGGTCAGCACGAGTTTCGCCCCAAAGGCGAGCAGTAGCTTGCGCCTCTCGACGCTCATCGTTTCCGGCATGGTAAGGGTGAGCGGAATCCCGCGCGCCGCCGCCACATAGGCGAGAGCAATGCCCGTGTTGCCGCTCGTCGCTTCGACGATCTCCTTGCCCGGACCGAGCAGGCCTCGCGCTTCTGCGTCCCATATCATCGAGGCTCCAATCCGGCACTTCACGGAATAGGCGGGATTTCTCGCTTCGATTTTCGCCAGAACGGTCGCTGGAGCGCCGTCCGTCACGCGATTGAGACGAACCAGCGGAGTGTGACCGATGGAGCGCGAGTTGTCTTCAAACCACCGTGCCATAGTGTTATCCCCTGCGCCATTTGATGGCGCCAAGTGTAGAGCCGCTGCTTCAAGAGTCAAGCGGAACGCCCGTCGTTGCACAGTATCCCGAACCACCGGTACTCACAAGCGTCCTGACGGGCGCCGGCCCGACACATTGATTTCACGCAAACTGTTTGACGGTCTGCTCCGCTCTCGTCCCAACCTCGAAACGCTGCCCGGCCTCGCGACCCATCTGCAATTCGGAACGGACTAACGGAGTTCGTTGGCGAGTTTCCTTGCCGGGAGCCCACTCGGGCAGAAAACCTAGTTCCAGGGATAGCGCGGCGGGCTGACACCGTTCAGCGTGTAATTTCCGACGTGGAAATACTTCCACCGCACCGGGTCATGCAGCGTATGCACGCGCGCATTGCGCCAGTACCTGTCGAGATTGTGCTCAGCCAGCGTCGAACGCGTTCCTGCCAGTTCAAACAGGCGATTCGTTGCCTCTATGGCAATCTCCGTGGTCAGCACCTTGGCCTCCGAAGTTGCAAGTACGGCTGCATTCACCGTGTCCTCACCGGGTTCGCGCAGCGCCGTGTCGATACGACGTCCAGCCCGATCAAGCAGCGCTTCCGCCGCGTGCAACCGGATTACGAGGTTCCCGATCGTTGCAATCGTGAAGGGATCCTCGGCTGCCGTGTCCTTGCCGCTGTCGATCCAGGGCCGGCTCTTTGTTCGCAGAAAGGCGACCGTCTCGTCGAGCGCCCCCTTGGCGATCCCGGCGTCGATCGCTGCCTGGATAATCTGCGAGATCGGTCCCGCAGCGGTCGGACGATCAAATGCTTTTACGGGCACCACACGCGACTTCGGCACCTTCACGTTGTCGATCAGAATCGAACCCGATGCCGTCACACGCTGGCCGAAACTCGACCAGTCGTTGACGACTGTCAGCCCAGGCACGTCACGATCCGCAAACACCAGAAAGCCCTCGCCGTCAGCGTTGACTGCGACAATCGGTACGATATGCGCGAGCAGCGCACCGGTCGTATAGAACTTCTGCCCATTCACGACCACGTCGTCACCTTGCTCGACGAGTCGCGTCTCGAACGCGGCGACGTTACGGCTATTACGCTCCGAGAATGCGTTGCCGAAGCGGTATCCCTTGAGCACCAGTTCGAAGAGATGCTTCTTCTGGCTTTCGCTCGCATCGAGAGCGATATGCGAGACGAGCGCAAGATGGTTCTGCGTGATCTGCGCGATGCTCGAATCGGCTGCGGCAATGGTCCGGATGACTTCCGCGAGCGTCGCATAGGACACGTCCGCGCCACCATAAGCGCGCGGCACCGTGATGCCCCAGAGGCCCGACTGCGAATACACATCGACCTCGTCGACGGGAATCCACCCCTCGCGATCACGCTCGGAAGCACCGCCGGCGAATTCGGCGGCAAGACGCTGGGCAACCGTGATCGCCTCGGCATCATCGCGGATCGTGTGCGCAGGTACGCCCGGACGTGGACGTGGCTCGAACGGCTCGGAAGAATTCACACGATGACGGGACGCTACCTTTCCATCTTCTATTTTCTCAGACATGATTTGCAAAACCATGAGGAGTATTACGCGCCAGGATATCCACGCTCAACCTCACCTCTGCAAATGCGGCACCGATTGGCACATCCACATCAACCAGCTGAACAGTTCCCACACCCGGTCTCCCCGATCACCCTGCGGTGGCCAGTTGTTGTTGCTGCTCGCGCTTGACTCGCTCGATATCGCGATACTGATTGGCCGGATGATTTTCCGGCAAGTACGCGCCCTCGCCGAAAAGCTTCTCGCGCAGTGTCCCGGGTTTATAGACAGTCGGATAAACACCACGCCGCTGCAACTCGGGCACAAGGTAATGCACCACGTCGGCAAACGTTTCGTGGGCGACGGCATAAGCCAGATTGAAGCCATCGACGTCGGTTTCTTCAACCCATGTCTGCAAAATGTCGGCTACCGTTGAAGCCGAACCGACGAACACCGGACCGAGCCCACCGACACCGCCCCAGCTCGTCGATCGTCCACTTCTTACCGCCATTCGCCAGATGCTCGACAGCCGAGATAATCGCGTTGGTTTCAACCTGTTTGACCAGATCCGTCGGCGCATACTGGCCAAAATCAATGCCTGTCCAACCTGACAGAAGTACCAACGCGCCATCACGCGACGCGTATCGCTGATATTCCTCGAACTTGGCCTGCGCCTTCGCATCGGTCTCGTCGACGATCACCGTGACGAGCGCATAAGTCAGGATCGATCGTGGGTCGCGCCCGGCCACTGCAGCGCGGCGGCGGATATCAGCGACATACTCCTGTAGCGTGCTGCGCAGCGGAGTGGACACAAATACGCATTCGGCATGTCCAGCAGCAAATGCTTTTCCGGCGCCCGATGATCCGGCCTGGTAAAGAACGGGGGTACGCTGCGGCGACGGCTCGCTCAGGTGGTAGCCCGGCACGTCGAAATAACGTCCCTTATGGCCGATTTCATGCACCTTTTCCGGATGAGCGAAGATTCGCTTTTCACGGTCACGCACAACCGCCCCATCCTCCCAGCTACCTTCCAGGAGCTTGTAGATCACCTCGAGGTATTCCGCAGCGATCTCATATCTATTGTTATGAACCGCGAGACCGCTCTGCCCCACGTTCCTGGCCCCACTCTCGAGGTAGGACGTCACGATATTCCAACCGACCCGCCCCTTCGTGTGATGGTCCGCTGTCGACAGCCTGCGCGCGAACGTATATGGATGTTCGAATGATGTCGATGCCGTGATACCGATGCCGAGATGTTCGGTGACCATCGCGATCGGCGCCGCCGGTTGCAAGGGAATGCCAGTGCAGCCGCAAGGACCTTCCTGTTGCGTACTCAACGGCAAGGAAAATTTCTCGATAGCCGATTTGTGGGCCAGAAAAACAAAAAGCCGTTGAATCTCTTTAGATTCAACGGCTTATCATTCATTTCTGGCGGAGAGACGGGGATTCGAACCCCGGATAGGCTATTAACCTATCAAGCTGCTATCTCAAAATGTCTTCTCAATCATCGCCTTAAGCGGCGCTGGACGTGCCATAGCTTCGCTGTTGTGCCCGGCGTATGCCTTTGATTTAATTGATTTTGGCTGCTTCCTATGGCACAGAAAAGGCCGGTTTCGACGGCGGCGTTATACTGTTCATCCATACAGTGTTTTGACGCCTGCCATGCGCCACCGCAAGCCCCTGACCGCGGCCGAACTGGCTGAGATTTATGATCGTGAGCCGACACCGGCCGTGCTTCGCCTGCTTCAGGAGATCCATCGTTTGCGAGCGACGATCGGCCGCGCAGATCAGATCCGTAGGATGATCGGCAGCAGCGGCAGTGCGTACGTGGCGGGTAGCGTGTGGGAGTGCTTCGAGCGTGAACTGGATGCGGAACCATGCCTCACCGATCCGCCTACGTCGCGACAGGCGGAGATCATAGCCAAGCGGATGAGAATGCTCGACGAATGGCGCAAGAACGGCCGAAAGGATTAGGTGCTGGTATGTGTCGCCTCGACGCCCGACAGCGCCGCCTTTGCCGCCGCATAGCCGTCATCGTATAAGCGCCGCCGAATGTCGAGCGGCATGTTGCGATCGAATGAACTCGCGTAGCCGGTGGGCACGCGCACGATCATCGCGCCGTTCTTCATATCGAGCTCGACGTGAGCTGCTTCGTTCGCGGCGAGCATCAAGTCGATGATCCGGGGCGCCAGCGTGCGCAAACCATAGTTGCCCGGGCGAAGCGCCGTGTCATCCGATACCAGATAGATCCCGAGCCGCGGCACGTCGTCGACGGTAAGGTCGCTCGCCGGCACGTTATCGCAGGTGCCCCCGTCGACCAACAGTGCGCCGGCGCACGACACCGGCGGAAAGACAATTGGAATCGATGCACTCGCGCGCGCCGCCATCGCGATCGGCACGTTCGGCGTGGTCTGACGGCTGAACAGGAATTCCCTCTCAGTCAGCAGATCGGCTGCGATGATCTTCAGATCGATCGCCGAGTCGACGAACGTCTTGCCATGCGTGCCCTGTTCGAGAAACGCCTGCAGCGCGTTGCCAGTGCACAGCGACTGGTGGCGCACCATCGCCCAGGGCGAGAAACGCATCATCGGCGACCAGTCCATCTGCATGCACAGCTCGTGCATGTCAGCGAGCTTCATGCCGCCCGCGAACATCGCTGAGACAATCGAACCACCGGACGTACCCGCCAGTTCCACCACTTCATAGCCGGCGTCGACGATCGCCTGCAGCGCGCCAAGGTGCGCGCCGAGGCGAAAGCCAGATCCGCTCAATGCCACGCGGATCCGGTTACTCATGATGCGATTGCCCCACTCGCCGGCGCCGTGGTCGATGCCGCCGGCTGCAGCGAAAGCGCGGTATTGATGCCGGTCACCACGACGCCGACGGCCAGGGTCGCCTGCAGCTTCTGCTGGTCGGTCAGGCTCGAATTCGCGATCACCGCTACAACGATCGGGAATGTGGCCTGCACGAGTTTGCGGATATCGACGGTCGTCACGGTCACGGCTGCGCCTGCGTCACAAACCGCGTCGACGTCCGGTTGAACCTGATTCGTCAACGTGGCCTGCGCGCCGCCGGTGAAGACACCGGACTTCTGCAAGACGTCGATTTCGGACTGCACGCCCGGACAGATGTTGGCAGCGATCTGCGCCGGCGTCTGGGTGGGAATGGAGGCGCAGCCAACGAGAGCGACAGCCGCGACAAGGCCTGCCGCAAGCAGCATGGATAAGCGTTTCATGGGGGATCTCTTACTTGAGGGTTTTGATTGCCGTAACGGCTGCCGAAGCGGCCGCCGCTGCGACGTCGGATGCCGCTGCCGCGGCGGTTGCTTGCCCCTGGAAGGCCTGAACGTCAGTCTCCCTGAGCGAGATGCTGTAATCGCCTGCGGCGGTGCGCGTGAAGGTCGCGTCGACCGTGGCCATCTGTTTGCCGTTCCACACCTTCAGCACGCAGCAGCTGGTGGCCACTCCGTTCGAGTTGGTGATCGGCTCGATGTCATAGCGCGCCATGCCGGCGTACCAGAGTGACGCACAACCCTGCAGCGCCGCGCATGCGATAAGCGCGATCGCGGCGCGAATCACTGCAACGTACTGGCAACGGACAACGACGGTGCCGTCACCGTAACGCCCGGCGACGCGGCCGCGCCCGGAACAGATGCCAAAGGCGGTTCGGTCACCTCCGGCTTTGCCTTTGCAACCGGGGCCGTGATCGTCACAGCCGTGTTCGTCGACGCCGGCCCGTCGGTCGGCGTCAAGCGCGCCAGCAGTGATGCCAGCAACGGCGACGCCGACGAGCCATTAGCCGACGCGTGATAGATGCCGAGCCCCACGAGGGCATAGCCGATTGCATCGACGAGCGGGCCCGGCGGCACGATACGCATTAGAACAAGCGTCAGCCAGGCGCTGAACAGGAGAATGCCGGCCAGAAATTTGACCCAGGTTGCAGAATTCATTGAAATCTCCAGAACGAAAGAAAGCCGCTCGAGGCGGCACGGAAAACTGATGGTCGGTCAGTCGGTGACGCCGAGCGCAGCCTTGCAACTCGTCCAGAGCTGCTCGCGATCGTCCATGCCGTTCGGCGGCGCCGTGCTGTTTGGATTGCCGAGATTGATGGCCCGGCTCAGCGTCAGAAACTGGCCTGCATCGGCGTATGCGTTGAAGTTGCGGTCGGCCCAGAATTGCGCTGACGCGAGCGATGCGACGTCGGGACGCACGATGAGATCAGGGTTCGCCTCGAGATCGAAGCCGATCTTCTGGCCCATCACCCGGAAGTTGTAACGACCGGTGATGCCGAGCAGGCCGCCGCCGCGATATCTGAAACCATCACCATCGGTCGTATTGCCCAACGCGCGAGACTTCGGTGTGAACGGCTCGTACAGCTTCTGTTCCGATGTCGGCCCCCACAGTTCACGGAGCCACTGGAATCGACCGCATTCATGGCCGCATTGCGCGAGGAAGGCTGCCTGGCGAGCTGGTGTATCGATCTCATACAGCGCCATCGCGGCCGACAGTGGATCGGCCCATAGGGAAGCACGGGCGAGCGGAATCTGCAGCGCCGCGGCGAGCGTTTCGGGTGACATGGAGATCTCCAGCGCGACGATATGCGCGGATCAAAAGGAGGGAAATCGAATGGCTGGCGCGTGGCGTCAGCCCATCAGCTTGAAGATCGCGCTCGCCCACTCCGGGATCGTCGCGCCCCACAGAATGGCCTTCATGATCACAAGCACCAGCACTGTGACTAGCCCGGGGAGAAAGACCTTGCGTAGCAGGAAGGTCCATGCATCGGCGAGCCGGCAGAAAAAACGTTTCATCGCGACGCCGTCGGCCCAGGCATCGCGCATCGCTTTCGTGTCATCCGCAATCTGCCTAGTGAGCGCGGTGTTTTCGGCGACATCGCTTTTGATGTTCGCCATCTCGACATCCGTATTGCTCTGTCGCAGATTTAACGCTTGAAATTGTTTGTCGACGTTCCGCTTCCACTGGTCCTCGTGAGTCAGGCTGGAGAGTTCGTCATCGCTCAGGCTCATCGCGTTGTCTTCCATGAATCCCCGGAAATGAAAAAGCCCTCCGGAGAGGGCTGGTGGTCGTATTATTTCGTGCTTGACGACTAGGCGGAATCCGCCTATCTTATTTGCTATTGGAAGCGCATCCGCGCGGCCGCCATCCGAAAGGGACTCATCATGAAAGCCTGTTTTCGCGCGCCTGCGCGCTCCGGATCAATACGCCATGCTCTATCGCTCCCCGACCGCCGCTCAGATGAAGAATTGGAAAGAGCGACTTCAGTTCTCCGGAACACAAATGGCGCGGATATTGGGACTCAAGACCAGTCGACGTTGGCGGGAATATGCGGAAGAAAGCAATCTCGCAGCCCCGCGCATACCGCCGGCGAACCTCTTTATGGGGGCGGCGATGACGGTTCTTTCTGCGGCCGATATCGAGCGTGTTCTGAACGAGATGCGAAAGATAGGCGCATTCATCGATCTGGATACAGACGCCCCGGCGCCCGATGGAGAGCAGCAGCCGTAGCAATGTCACTCGGCTGTGTCGCTATCAGCGCACAAGCGGAAAATTTCTTTCAAATCGAGGCCGGTATCGGCGGCTCCGCTTATCAGAACGGCCCCAATGGTCGCTGGTATCAGGACGGCTTTGCGCATCAGATGGATTTGACTGCGCCGGCCATCGAAGCCGGATTCACGGGTGACCTATACCAGGCCGAACACTTGGGCATATCGTGGCATGCAGATTGGGCGTGGCTCGGCACGATCCACACGAATGCTCTTGCGGTTCCAGACGATGCTAACTACAACCGACAGACGAACAGTTGCGTTGGCCAGTGCATGCCATTAGCGCGCTATGTCGGCAGCGGCCATGATCAGGGATTCCTGCTTACACTTGAGCCACACATGGATTACGGCGGCTGGCGTTTCGGTATCGAGGGAGGCCCTTACCTGCACCGCAGTACTTGGTCGGAAACCGTCATCGGATGGACTAGCCCGCAGGTATCGGTGCCGCGCAACTTCGCCGTCAACAACGATCCGAAGTGGCGATTGGGCGCAGTCGTCGGCGCATCGATCTCGTACAAAAACTTCTCGCTGGCCTATCAGTACTTTCTCAACCAGGCACCAGCGAGCGATCCGACGCCGCCCGTGTGGAACGGCACGCATGTTTTGCTGCTGAAGTATCGGGCCAATGTTTTCTGACAAACGCTATAATCCGCGTCGGCGTTGGCCGCTCATTTGCCGCTCTAATTGTGGAGAACAAGAATGAAAATGTTGTTTGCGTGGCTCCATTGGTTATTCAACGACGAGACAACGCCTGCGGAGATAATGAAGCATTACGCATATAAGGCCGGATATGAGGCTCAGGAATCTGGCGATCTAGTCGCCCCATATCGGCCGGGAACTGTCGCTCACGAATATTGGTGCATTGGGTTCAACGACGCTCGTGACGCATCCTTGCGACTGTGGTAGATGTGCGCACCCACGACGCCTCCTTCATTCTGGAGGGTTTTGCGTCGTCGATGTTGGTGCCTCAAAGATTCCGTTCTGGTAGGTCCAGTATTGTTGAGGTGCTGGGGCTGAATTTGTGACGTCCACTAACATGGCGACAATTACGGGGTGAAAGCGTTCTGAAATGGGGATCTCATTTCCGCTTTCGTCTGTAGCGGGGTTAATGATTTCCACGACGATGCCATCGTATATGCGCGCGTATGTGTGCATTATTGGTATTCCCAAACGGTGATTTGACCGGGCGATCCTGCGGCGCCCGATTGCGCTCCGCCTCCAGAAGCTGATGTAGCGCCGCTTGCACCAGAGCCGACGTTCGGACCGGCGACGCCTTGTTGCCCGCTGCCAACGCCCTGCGCGCCGGGATAGCCCAGGCCGTTCGATCCCCCCGCTCCACTCAGTAGTGCGCCAGTTAGTGAGAAGCCATTGGCACCTGTGGCACCTTGCAAGCTAGCCAGGTTGCCGCCTGCGCCAGTCCCGCTGCCTCCACCGCCAGAAGCCGCAGCATTGGTAGTTGTTGCGAACGAGAGACCGCCAGCGCTGCCGCCGCCTCCTCCTGCGGATATGAGCGCTCCAAGGCTTGATGTTCCGCCCGTACCTCCCGCGACCGCGCTACCTACGCCGCCCGTGCCACCAACTCCAACGGTGGGCGCAAGCGAACTAAAGCCACTGGTGAACAGCCCGCGTTGAACGTTCGCGCCTCCTCCGCCGCCGGTCATTGATGTATTTCCGGTAGATGGATTCAGAGTACTTCCGGATCCACCACCACCACCGATCACCTCCGCAACAATCGAATTCGTTAGTGCCAACGGAGTGAAATTTGCACCTCCCGTTGCCGTGAACGATCCGCCATTCACCGAGACGCTAAGGACGCCGGAAATGAGGCGATACACGCTTGTACGTAGAAGGCGGCCGGTCGCCTGCCCGAGTTGCATGGCATGCCCCGACTGCGTAGCCGGTGCAACTTGCTCCGCTGCTCCAGAGCAGAAGAGGAGCACATAGGCTCCCGCATTCGAATTGAGCGTCGGGTTCCAGTAGACGAGTGCATTGCCCTTCGCGACGAGCTCACCGCCTTGCAACGCCGCGTGCGCAGCACCGACGAGTGGCTCGACCGTCCTCGTTGCATTGAGCGTCGAGGCTCCTGTGTTCGTGTGTGCGACCTCGAACCAGAACGGCACCCATGGAACCGGATTAGGGAGTGCTGGCGTGAACGCAACAACATATGCATTCGCAGCGCCGGTATCGACACCTACATTCGTCGTGCTCCCCTGAAGCATCGATTGAATCGCAGTGAGCAGCTGATTCCATGCATTGCGATTCGGCGTTAGCCCTGCGGCGATGATGACGTTGTAAATCTCGTCCTGCAGGGTATTAAACGCATATGCCGGCCACTGCGTCGCCGGCACATTCGTCGCCGGGTTACCGTCGGTCGCATATTGCGGCGTTCCCGTAGCGGGCGCCGTGTCCGCTTGGGCTAGTGGAACTGAGTTCGGCGCAATTAGACGGTCCATTTGGCTTTAAGAATATTTGAACAGAAGGGTTGTATGGGCGGGCGCAAATCGCTGCAGCTCGCATTGCAGAACGTTGTTGCCCCATGACGCGAAGGGCGTCCCGAACGAACCGCCGAATTGGAGACTCGTGATCGTGAACGTCGGTGCATTCACCTGCCAGGCGAACGCCCATGCCGTTCCGCCAAATAGCGTGCCGAAGTTCTTGCCGAACCGGGATGGGACGAATTGCGTGATCGTGATCGCATACCCAAGCGCGGCCGCAACAGCGGTGTAGTACGCGATGGACTGGCCACCCGTGGCAGTCAGGCGCGCGACAACCTGCGCAACGCGCTGCTGCGTTGTCGGTGCGGGGCCAGCACATGGATCTGGTAGCCCGAGCGACGCTTCCCACTCCGGCAGAAGTTCGTACGTCGACCCGGGAAAGCCATCGGTGATGACATTGTTTGCTCGGGCCGTAAGTCGCGTATAAGTGGGCGCGCAGCCTGCGAGCGTTTTCGTTTGAATGGCATCAGCATCACGAGGCCATACACGGCCGCGTGGCATCAGTGCCTGCAGCGCCGCTAAAAAATCGGCGTCAGTCAGTTCAGGAGCGAGCATGGCGATCAGGAATACGTTACGGTGCCGAGCACCGGCAAGGAACCAAAGCTTCCGGTAATGTTGTCTGGGTAGCTACTCGGTATGCCGCCGATCACCCCCGTGATCGATTCGATGACGAATCCCGCCGTTCCAGCGACTGCGCCGATAGCCGAATTGATATCGGATCTGTTGACAGTCCCGGCTCGCGGATCACCGTTGCGAAAGAAGACGTCGGAAATCTGTGTTTCGACCGCATTGCGAGTTGCCGTCGACCATCCTGAAGATCCCGACAGAACGAACGAGAGCACGTTCTGGATGGGTGCGCATACATACACGAGCGCGGTCACAGGCTCCTCTGCGACCAGCGCATCCGCGACTATCAGTTGATCCCCCGTCGCCACTGTTCCGCGCGGCAGACCACCGGGCCCTTGATCGTGTTGAGACACCCCATCGGTGCCTTGCGGAAACCCGCCGTGCGCTGCCTGCGCATCGTCCAGCATGATGTACACGACTACCGTGCCGGCGCCGAAGCCGTTCGGCGCGCACCATGCGCGTGTGACGCCAGCGACGTCAGTCGCCCATTCCACATAATCCGGCGCCGCGCCGCCCTGCGGGGGCTGCTGATACTTCGCCAGCACGCGCGCGCGATAATCCTCCTGGTCCTCGATATCGGCGCCCGACGAAACCGTGCCAGTGACCGCGCCAGTTGACTGGATGCCGTCGACCGCGATGTCGAGGGCGACGACGGTACCGGGATCCGCATTGCCGGCAGCCCCCGCGACATCGGCCACGATCGTCACTGTGACCGACGTTCCAACGACGGTCTGCGTGCCCGACGTGGTGTAGGTTGCTCCATCGCTTCGCACCACCGGCGTATCGTCGTCGAGCAGCTTGCCGGCGACGCCCGTGAACGTCGCCGACAAGCTCGCGGCGCTCGCATCCTTGCGATAGACCTTCTTCAGTGCCCCCCACGCCTCAAGATACTCGTCGTCGGCGGTGAAAGGGTTCGTCTGTTTCGCGATCCAGTCGAGGTAACCGTATTCCTCGTTGGTCATGCCCGCGAGCACGACGCCGATGATTTTTAGCGCCGCGAACCGTAGGAGAGGATCCGAGCCCTGCAGCGCGGCCGCGATGTCCGCCATCGCGTCAGACCGGATCTGCGCGAGTGTTTTCCGTGCATATGGCATGTCAGGCTATCTGGTTCCAGGCCCACGCGTAGCTGAGAGCAGCTGCGGTGGTGCCGTCTTGGTTATAGAAGATGGCCTGCAGTCCGAGGAACGACGTGCGCACCCACTGCGCAAAGACATCGATGCGCGCCACCACTCCGTCATCGATAAACCACTGCAACGCCTCACGCGAATAGTCGACCGCGTTATTCAGGGTCTCCTGGGTCTGTTTCGCACGCGAGAGAAGCCACAGGCGCGAGCCGATCGGCTGATCCTCGCCGAGGTCACCCCACCACCCTCGCGGATCGTCCGTGCCGTCAGGAATAACGTCGTCGGGGTTTGCGATCCGGTCAGAGAAGAGGCTGATCAACGCCGCGCTGGCCAGATCGTTACCGGTAAGCAGGACCGGCCCGACAAGCTGCCAGTCGCCGCGGCTGTTGTCGACGTCCCATACAAGAGAGATATCCGGCATGGATTATTCCGGCTGATTCGGCGGATTGGACGTGCGAGTCGTACCGCCGCTTTGAACGTTCGGGACGTCGTGCGTATGGCCATTAGCGACCTGCCTCATTCCAGCGACTGTTCGTGTGTTCGTGTTGCAGTTATCAAGGATGTCGCCCGTGCATTTAAGCATCGGCGTATCGGCGGTAATTTCCGGCGTATTCGTGATGGTCATTGGATTGCCCCCGCCATTGATCACGATGCCTTCCGCCGTCAGATATACCGACTGCCCGATGTTGTCGTGGATCGCCACTTCACCAGTCGCGAGCTGGGTCATGCGGTATTTCGCATTGGACGTCGCGATGCAGATTCCATCGTTACGATCGCCGTTCTTCGATGCAATCACCGCCTGCGTGCCAGTTGGCGGATTTGACGTAAATCCGTATTCCGCGAAACGAGGAACATCGGGAATCAGCTCAAGCGCGTTCACGCGGACCTGCAGCATCTGAACGGGCTTGGTGTCGTCGACCAATGTGATGGTGCCGCGCGCGAGCATCAGCAGCACCCGGCGCCCCAACTGGCCTATTTTTTCAAGCATTACTGTTCCGTTCCAGTCGAGGTTGACTCATCCATTGGCAGCACGTCGAGCGCAATCGGCTCAGGCAGGAATCCTTGACGTGGACCGAATAACAGCTCCGCACGAGTACCCTGTTCGTTGCGGATAAACGTGACCTCAGCCAATAGGAGAATCGTGTTTTCCGGCACCCCGGCCAGATCCGCGGAGACGGGATAATTCACATTGGGAATCCATGGAGAACCACTGGCATCGCGCCAGCTGTCAACGAGGACCCTGACACGCCGAGATCTCCCATACGCGCGCGACGCCATCCAGTTGACCCGCTTCTCGATGAACCGCCGATCCGTGGCACTCTGTTCAGAAACAAAAAACGTCGGTCGAAAACGCGCTGCGTTTCCTGCTGCTCCTGCAGCAACTACCGTCACGACGGCAAGATTCGGAATGTCCTCGTCGTCGGCGCCGACGCTATAGGCGCTCAACACCGCGTTATATGTGCTGAAGGTTCCGAGCGTGCTTTTGGTGCAAACGATGGCTTCAATGTTTTTGCCGAGAGCAACGCCGGAGCTTCCGAGCTCGGTGCCGGCAAGCGAAATCGTCAGTTCACCCTCCTCGCTTTCAAACACGAGCACGCCGCAATAGCGCGCATATCGTTCGATTACTTCCCAAGCTGTTTCGGTGATGCTGACGAGCTGACGAGGAAGCGTCGGCAATGCATCGAGGGCAGCTTGCGTTCCGTTTGGCGGGATGAACACACTGATCTCGAAAGGCTTCGTGATCCGCGCGCACAACGTTTGAAGCGTGGCGTTCGCGTTCACGCGATCAATGCCACACGAACTATCCACGAGATCACAAAGCTTTCCTCGCCCAGAGATGGTGATCTGATGTTTGCGGGGCGCCAACAGCGTTTCAATCGTCTCAAGGAACCCGGTAAGCACAGTGGAATCGCCGATTGTTATCTTCACGGGCGATCCTTCTCTTCCGAGCAGTTTCAGCGTGTTCGCATCGGCGGAACACGTCAGCGCGAAGGATGACGACCCCACCTCTATCGATCTCGTTATGCGGACTGCCTTCCAACCCGTCAACAAAAGACTGTCCTGAGTCAGCAACACCCTTACTTCATCGTTCGCCGCGCCCCCGCCTTTTGCATCGACAATGCGGTCAGCGGATGGCATTAGAACGCCCCAGGCGAATAGGAATATTGATCGCCAAGCGGGGCCGGCTGCCGGTCGGATTGCATCGTCGTTTCGATGCCTGGCGACGACGAGACGTTCATAGTCGTTCCTTCCGGAGCGTTCCTGTGAACGATCTCGACGCGCATTTTTCCTGGTTCGCCCGCCGCGTCGCCGATAATACCGTCCAGATCCTTCGCAATCCCTGCTCTCACCGCCGCCTCATTCGGGTCGGCCGGACGCTCATAGAGTGTCGAGACCTTTCTTGCGGCATCTTCGGCATTGCTGCTATCGAGAAGCGCACGACCAGCCTTAGCCTCCGTGTTCTGCAGTTCCCAGACTGAAAAGCCCATCTGCTCTTCTGGCGTCGCGAGGGAAAGTGGCCTTCCGAACATCTGCTCGTATTGCTTCTGCCGATCTTTTCCCCACTGAAAGAGGCCGACAAAACTACCCTTTCCGTCGTAATCGGCCCGCGAGTCGAAGCTGCTCTCACGAAATGCGTTCGCCGTCATTCCGATGGCCTGCTCTCTCGATAAGCCATGATTCACGTACCACTCGACCATCGACCGCGCCCTTTCCTGCGACGCACCGTCGCCTACGGGGCCGGTCTGCTGGGCCTCTGCCATTGTCTCGTCGCCGCGACCTCGAAGGCGGTTGCCGAACCGCTCAAAACCATTCCAGATGCGTTGCTGTGTGCTATTTTCGCCACCTGGTCCTGGTTGGGGACGGCTACGACCGCTGGCGGCATCAAGCAGGAACTGAATTCCGCTAAGCAACCCTTCCAGTGCGGGCTCGAGCCCGCTTAGCAACGTCGTTTTCAACCGGTCATAGGTAATGCCCAGCCGTGCCGTTTCGTCTGCATATTCGCGCGCCCGGCGGATATCGTCGTCGTCCGGAATGTATGACTTCGCCGCCTGAAGGTCCGACGCCACCTGTGCTGGACCGCGACCCAGGAAGTCACCGAGAGAAGCGGCGCCGGAAGCGGCGAGAAAATTCTGTGCGCCGCCATATTTCCCCTGCTTTCGCAAAATTTCCGCGTACGCAGCGAGTTTCACGAGGACAGATTCGATCGATTCCATCCGTTCCGGATTCGTCGAGATGCCGGCCGCCTGAAATCGCTTGAGCGCTTCGGGGTTGCGATTGTTCAGTGCGTCACTGTATGTCTGTCGGACCTGTTCTATTCCGCTATTCGCCTGCTCCGGCGATAGTCCGGCCAGACGGCCGGCGTATTGCACAGCGTAAGCACTCGTCGCTGACAGGCCGGTCCTGATCCCGAGATTATTCATGCTCCGCACTGAACTCGCCCACTGGGATTCGAGGTCTGCCAGCTTGATGACGAGCCCGGCTATCGCGCCGGAAACAAGCGTGCTGCCACTCACAAATTTTGTGATTGCTGACATCGCCCCCGATCCTGACGACAAACCACCGGTGATGGAATCTGAAAATTTGTTCAGCCTTCCCGATTTCGCCTGCACTTCAAGCTTTCGAAAGGCCGCCTGAATCTTCCCGATCGGCCCGCTCGCCCGGTCTTCCGCGGTAATGACAAACTGGATTCGTGCTGCCATGTAAACCTCGGTGAGATCAACTGGACAGAGCCTTGAAGCTCGACGGCATGAATGCCGGATGAACAGGGTTAGCCTGCGCAACGAGCTCGTCAGCGCGAGCGGGGTCGCGATACAGGCGCTGGGCCAGCACCAACGCGGGCAGATTCGCCTTGATCACGAATGTCTTGATGGCAGCAAGGCCAGCTCCGCGGCTGTTCAGATCCTGAATAACTGCCGATCGTAGGGAACGCAGCGCGCCGTAAGTGCTGTCGTCGCCCTGGTTGCCGGCAATCTCGATCTCCGAATCGATGAGGGCAACCACTGTGTCGCGCACTGTCGCTGCGTCGTCAGCCGACGTCGGCTTATAGGTGGATGCCGCCGTTGCCACAGCGCCAATCGCAGCTCTTCGGAAGAGATCACCACATGCCGACTGCATGACCTCCATCGCCATGCCGATCGTCGAGCTAGTCGTCGGCGCGGCCGGCGAAAAAACGGCGAGAGCTGAGAGCAGGCGTATACCATCTGCGGGGTTAGGCGATGCAGCAAGCAACGCAGAAGCGACACCCCGCGCGGCGGTCGCGAACGCATCTGTTGAAGTGGAATCCAACGACGATGCGGCCGCGGCCAGAGTGCTCGAAGCGACTGAAACCGCCGTGCGCGCCCGCGTCGCCTGCGCGATCAGATCTGCGGTGGTGGTTGTGGCCGGCGTCGGTGCGCTCGGATAATTGCTAAACGTCGGCACCGTCGCGCTGCCCGCGAACCGTCCGAAAGAGCCGGGCAGGTCGAACACGAGACCAATGAGATTCCGTGCATCGCCAACGAGGTTTTTTGCCGTGGTGTACCAGGTCAGCGCGGTGCTCACCGCCATACCGACAACCGCCGCTCCATACTGCAACTGCGACAAGACTTTGGAAGCGAAGTCTGCGGCCGCGGACAATCCGAGTTTCGATACGGCGGCTGCGATCAGGCTTGTTCCCGCGCTGGAGGATGACGGAAACAGGCTAGCGCCGCTTTCTATGAAATCGAACCGAAGTTCGAAATATCGTGCCTTGTCCCAGCGCTCAATTACGGAGAAGTTGTTGACGTTGACTGTCCGTCGGCCATACGACGCGTGGATAAGCTCGCCAGAATCCTGAGTCTCGATCTGCCGGATCATGACCTCGCGCTTCTGGATGACGTCATCACCGACCAGGTAACCTACAACCTGAAAGCGCCGCGCCGCCCTGCCGAGATCCTCAGACCACGGCTCGTCGCGTTTCGCATATTCATGCAGCTCGTTACGGCGACCGAATGATGCAGAGCCACCTAAAGAAACAAATGGCATGCCACGAAACGAGGCCGGCCGCAGTTGCTGCATGTAAGTGCCGATCGAGCCACCGAGACGTGCCGCGAGCGACGCCGCGAGGTTTTCGATGCCAGATGCCGTACCGAGAACGGCACCTGCGCCGCCGCCAATATTCATTTACGTGCTCCCCTCTCACCCATGCCACTGCGAATGCGTAACGCGTCGTCCAAATAGCGCGCCGTTTCAGACAGCGACATCGACCATGCGACGTCAGGCGTGAAGCCAAAAAAAAACATGACGTCGACAACCATCTGTTCCCACTTTGGGGGCGAAGCGCCTAGACCGACGATTAGCCGCCCGAACCTGCTCGCCGGCGCAGCTGAAAACCGTTGAAATACCCGGTTGCGGCAAGAAAGTCGCGAGAGCACATCGCACGCACCGACGCTTTAGGGACCTTGGCGTTGATGGAAATAAGTTCGATTGCCTGTGCGATCGGTCCGCCTATTTGCGCCGCTTTCCTGCGCTGCTGGTTTGTCGGCTCAGAAAGCGAAAGAGTCGCTTGATTCAGAGCCGTGTTGTCATCCGTCAGCTTTACGGGTGCTACGAGAACGAGTTGGAACTGGTCGTCCGATGGAGAAGTTGGGTTCATGAGATTCATGCCGAATGAACCGAGAAAATCCTCACCCTCATCGATCTGGCTCTCGAACATCTGGTCGACGACGTCGACAGGCACTCCACTCACTGTCGCGATCAGCGCGGCAGCCATGCCGTATGTGCCAGACACCTTCTCTGCCGCCTCATACTCACCTGCAGTTGGCTCGCGCAGCGTGACTGCCTCATAGGTCTTCGCAGCATCGCCATCACCCACTACGATCGGCACTCGAAAAGAAATGGTTTTTGTAGATTGCATTGATCAGTTCTCCGTTACGCTCGGGCCTTCCCACGTGACGGGATTCGTTGCGTCTTCGGCCTTCGAGCCTTGAGGATCGACGGTCCACATATTGCGGCCGATGATCGTTTTGCCATTCGCCAGCTCAGCGACGACAGTCACGTCATCCATCGCATTGATTGCGGCGAGCGACAGCCCCCTCATATCCCGCAGCGTCGCCTTGATCTGGCCGGGCTTCGGCTTCTCGCTGAAACCATCGACGCCAGACTGCCCGGATAACGTTTCGCGGGTGACGGAGCTGGGGTCGTACTCGAAGTCGCCGGCAACGGTGTAGGTCGTCCCGTCCACCGTCAGATACGCCGTCCCGGCAATGCGGTTCGTGGTATTCGACATTTATGAACTCACAAAAAAAAGCCGCCCGAAGGCGGCCAATGCTGGTGGAGAGACTTGTTACTGCAGGCGGAACTGGGCAAGCAGCGCGAAGATTCGCAGTCCGTCGATGAGAACGCCGTCCCACAGCTCGTTAATGCGGCTCGGATTCTGGGCGTCCTGCTCGACGATCAGGCCCGCGGCAAACGCATCGCTGTTCTGGACATATCCCTCGAATTCCATCGCCTGATACTCAGCGATCTGATCGGCCCGGATGATGTTGGGCGTGACGATGTTCGCGCCCGGTGCGAAGCGCGTGCCGTTCGCTGCCAGCTTCTTGCGGCCGTATTTGCTGGTGACGACGCCTTTCAGCCGTCGGATCACATACATCAGCAGGAATAAGGTCTCGACCTGCAAATAGCTGTTGTCGGGCTGTCCGAAGCCGTTCTTCTGGTACGTGGTGATCAGATTTTCGATCGCGACCGTTCCATCGTCAGCGACGGTGAAGGTGGAAATACCGTCGAACAGCAACGTATTGCGGTCGGTCAGCGCGAAGCGCGATGCGACCGGGGGAGCAAGGAACGTCGAGAGAGCGACCGTCTGCAGAGGAAGTCCCGGATCCGCACGCAGTGAGACCGCGGCCGCGCCGCACAGATCCGCGGCGCCCACCCACGCCGGCGTCGGCGAACCGTTGAATCCCATCACGCTGCCGTGCTGGTCATTGCGTGTCACGCCGAAGGTGGTCAGGGCACCTACCGTGCCGCGATACATCGCGAAGAAGTGCCCGTAGATACCCTTCGACCACGCCCAGCGACCGTTCTGGTCATTGAGGAAAGCCTTGATCGCGTCGAGCGACGTGGCGTCCGTATAGGGCATGACGATGAAGTCGAACGGCATGTCCGCGAGGTTGGCGAGACCGGCCGTCAGCGACGGATTCACCAGGCCCCCGCTCATCGCAGTGATAGCGAATGTGAGGCCGGCCGGAGTCACTTCCCCATTCGCCGTGCCGCGGTAGTTCACGCTGATGTCGATGTCGTTGCCGGCGAGGCCTTTGTTCTTCGCCGTAAAGTTCACCTTGCTCGTGGTCGTGCCGTCGACGGCCGCGGTTACCGGCAGGTCGCTCGCGGCATTGACGGTCGCCACCAGCGCCGTTGCGAGCTGTGCGGGCGTCAGCGACGCATTCACGTTTTGCGTGACCAGCTGCCCGGCGAGATACAGGAAAAGCACGCCGACGGCCGTCGCGGCGGCCGTGAAATTGATGGAACCGTTCGCGGCCACCGCGCTGCCGTCATCTGCCAGCGGCAAATACCAGAGCTCGCCGAAGTCGTCGCTATCGCGATAGGCAGCCGTCATCAGCGCGAGCATGGAGCCTGGGCCGCCGACGGTCTTCGCGTCCGACTTACCCTGGCATATCGTCGGCGTGTTGGGAGTGCCGGTGCCTGCGGTGGTGATCTGGCCAATGATGAGCGCGCGCTGGGACTGCGTCGCGGTGTTGGCCTGGCTGTTGTCGACCTCCGCGTAAAACAGGGGGACGCGGATCTGGTCGCCAGACGGAATATTCTTGAATGGAACGGCCACGATTATTCGCTCCCAGTGATGCGGGCGGCCTCTGCAGCGGGCGGCACGCCAGTCGATTCAACAAGGACGACGTCACCGTCGCGCAAGCGGCGATGCCAGTACAGATCGTCGGCCGACACATTCCGGCCTTCGTCCGGGATCAGGTCTTTCAGTTCAGGGTCGCGAATCTTCAGACCCGGTGCGGGTTTGACGAACATGCGTTGCTCCTATTGGGGAAGTTCGACATCGAAGCCACCCTCGGCGCGCCCGTCGGGGCCCGAAGTGCGCGGAGCTGGCTGAACTGCGTCGGGAAAAGGCGGGTTGGGATAAGTGCCGCTGGCGTCGAAGACATTTCTCAGATCAGCCGTCACGGTCATTCGCTCGAGCGTGGTCTCCACGTCAGGATCGAACGCCTCATAGATCTGGAAGTGCACTGCCATGCTCACGGCGCCGAAATGCAGACGACCATCCGATTTGATCTCCGTTACCGTCGCGATCATCGGAAAGTCCTGCGTCTGCGCACGAATGGCAATGTTGCGAAGCAGGATGTCTTCGATCGTTGCGCCGAGATCTTCGAGCGCATCCTGTGCGGCCTCGCCGGTTGGGCCAGAAACGATGCCGCGGATCTCGATAACGAAATCGGTGTTGAACTGCGTCTCGCCGATGTTCCCGATCGACGCCTTCTGGTCATCACCACAACGCACCAGAATCGCCGGCAACTTCGCCGGAGGCGTGCTCCAGTCTCCCGGTGACTGGATCGTCGGCGCGGCTGCAGCCGCCTGAAATGCAGCCACCACCATCTTTCGCATGGCCGACCGGCCAGTTGGGTCAGCCACCATCGCCACCTATGAGATTGAGCATCAAACCGCCCCCGCCCCATCCATCGAGCCGGGCCTCGCGCACGACGTAGATCAGGCCAGTGCGTTTGATCTGCAACTGATCGTCCTGTACAGGCGCTGCCTCGAACTGCGACACCTGAATGCCGAGTCGGGGCTGGACGGTCGCAACCTGCACGCCGTCGACAACAGCGAGATCCAGGAACGCCTCGTCGAACACCCCGTCAACTTCGTAGGGTGTCGCCCCCGACGCAGGCATATAGAGCACACGCACGTTCTCGCCGAACGTCTGCATCACCACGCCGTTCATCTTGTCGGTGACGGCGCGCCAGTTGAACGGCACGGCTTAGGCGCCTGCGTGGCCCTTTTGCAGAACCTCCGGCCGCGTGCAGATGTGAAGCGGGTACGAATACGCTTCCATCTTCCAGAACGAGTTGCGGTCGCGATCGTAGATCGGGATCACATAGATCGGCTTGCCCGGGGTGTTGACCCATTCAAACGATTCGCCAGGCGCGTACGCCACCCGGAAGACACCCGGCGCACCGACCGGGAAAAAGTGAACTTCGTCGTCCGGAATCTTGAGCGTCGTGTTGTCGTCCGAGCCGCGGTAGTTCGACCAGGTCACCCCGGCGAATGGGAACGCTTCGAACGCAGCGCCCTGGCTGTCGTCGCGCAGCTCCGATGCCGCACTCCAGTTCAGGTAGGTCCGAATCACGTCCGTGTGATTGGTCAATTCGTCGTAGAACAGGTCGCCGCACAACGCAAAGATCTTCGTCGTCGGCAGAAATGCGCCCTGCGCTTTGCGCGCCATCGTCCGGCGAATGCCATTGACGATGGGCCGTAGGCTGTTGGGAGTCTGTGCGGACAGATTGAACGGAACCAGGCTCGGTGGCGTGATACCGAATTCATCGAACCAGTTGTATTTCACCGTGCCGTCAGCGTCGAGCAGCATGCCCTGCACTGCGGCAAGACGGTGATATTCCCACGTGTACTCGATGTTGCTCGTGAGGCCCGTTGGTCCATTGAGACGGCGCGCGACTTCAGCCTGCACCTGCATGAGCTCGGACTCGGTACCGAAAGCGCGGATGTCCTGGATTTCGTTTGCGTACAGCGTGTCGGCATGCATGATGCGCGGCACCTTGAAGTAACGCGCTTCACGCTGTTCCGTCGTACGTTGCGTGCCCTCCTGACCACGCTCGCTGAACGGGACGACGACGAGCTTGCCCTGCCGCTGCTCGACTGCAAGCGCCGTCGTGCGGATCGGGTCCGGCTCGAAGATGTTCAGATCGCCGAGGCCCGTCGGCTGAAACGGGTATTTGTCGACCGCGGTCGTCAGTTGGATGGTCGTAAACGCATCCTGGTGAAACACGTCCAAACTGGCCATTATTTGGCTCCAGAAATAATAATGGCCGCTTGCGCGGCCGACTGTTATCGGAAAAACGTGGAAGAGCTACGGGCGATCAGCGAACGATGATTCCCAAGGCAGCGAGCTGCGCGGTGCCGGCGGAGATCTGATTCGCGGATGCGCCCGTCGGCCAGAACAGCTCGAAGCCATTGACCTCGCAGTCACGCGTGACGACGGTGCCGGTCTGGTCCGCCAGCGTCGCGTCGACGTTCGCGAACGAAATGGCGGAGGCGACCTGCGATCCGTCCGTCGCCGTCAGGCTGAGCGGCACGTAGGCTTTCGACAGGGCGGAAACCGTCACGTCGAATTCGTCGCCGACCACGAAGTCCGTCGCGCCGTCGGCGATCACGAACTTGATCTGGTCATTGAAGGTGGCGCCGACTGCCACATCGCCGATCACGTCGCCCGTCGGATCGAATACGCGGAAGGTGCCTCCGTTTGCCGCAGCGGTGGCGCATCGCACGACGTAGACGCCAGGCTGGGCATTGCCGACGACCGGCGTCGTCGCGTCGAGCGTGAAAATGCCATTGCCGGTGTTGCCGGCCTTGGCAGCGGCCGCCGCGGTGCCGCCGACCTTGCGGCCGAGGACCTGGCCCGCCTGAATCTTTGCGGCGCCGCTGAGCGTGCCGCGATCGCGGGAACGGTGGCCACGCGATTCACTGACCAGAAAACCACCGTCGTGGCGGCCTTCGATGAGAGGGGTTTGCGTCATGGTGAGTTACCTCGAGGGTTCGATTGACGGGTGGGACGGATCAGCGCTTGCGCGCCGGCCGTGCTTTCTGCATGGCGGTGTCCCAGCTGGATGCGATCGCCTGTTCCGAACTCACCCCGCGTTCACCGCCAGCGCCAAGCGACGGATTACGACGTGACACCGGCGCGGTCGCCGCGGGCGCCGGAGTGCCGGTCAACACCGCTAGCGCCTCTTTGCGAGTCATCGACGTGTTGAACGCAAGATTCGCGGCCAGAACAGGGTTCCTGCCTGCGGCCGGCGAGCCCATGATCTGGGCGCAGCGCATCCGCTCACGTCGACGTGCACTCGCCGCTGCGCTATTGCCGCGCATCTCCTCTTCGTCGTCGTCATCGTCCTCGGCGTTCGGATCGTCTTTGCCGTCTTCGCCCTTCGCTTTGCCCTTCTTTCCGCCCTTGTCGTCCGGCGGTGGATCTTCGCCTTCGGCTTTGCCATCGCCGTTTTCGCGGTTCTGATCACCATCGCCCGTATCTTCGCCTTCGGCTTTGCCGTTCTTGCCGCCTTTGTCGTCAGGGGGAGGCGTATCGTCGGCCGCACGGGCCGCTCCTTTACCGAGGTGGGCGAAGCTGATACCACCTCGCGCAGCCAGGTTACGAAACAAATTGCTCATGTGATTACCCTGTTGGTGGGATAAGTCAGCCCAGCTCGTCGAGCAAGGATGCGAATGCTTCATCGGGCGACATCACTGCGTCCGCGAAGCCGATTTCGACGCCAGCGGCGCCGAGGAATGTGCCGGCCTGTGTGCCTCGCACATTTGCGGTAGTGAGGCCGCGGTTACGCGCCACGGTCTCAACAAATAACTGGCCCATCGCGTTGACGTCGGATTGAAACCGCGCGCGCGCGTCCTTCGACAACGGCTTCATGTCGCTGCCGTCCGCTTTCTTGTCGCCGAAGTAGATGAGTTCGACCTCGATTCCCGCTTTCGTGAGCGCCTGCGAAAAATCGACATGCATGCATATGACGCCGACGCTGCCGGTGCCGCCGGTGCGCGGGACGATGATCCGGCTCGCCGCCGTCGCGATCGCGTACGCGGCCGAATAGGCACTCTCGGTGCAAATGGCCCAAATCGGCTTGACGTCGCGCGCGGCATAGATCGAGTCCACGAGATCGAAGCAGCCGGCGACCTCGCCGCCGGGCGAATCGATGTCCAGCACGATCGCTCGCACGCCCTCGTCGGCCATCGCCATGCTCAGATTGGCACGGATGCCGTCGTAACCGGTCATGCCCGAATAGGGCCGCAATTCGCCGAGCTTGTGCACAAGCGTTCCCTCGATAGGAACGATCGCAACCCCCTCCACGACCTCATACGGGCGATAGTCGGCTCGCGATGTGTCGGCGCTTTGCAGGAATGCCTGCGCGCCGCCGTCAGCCAGCACCACCATGTCGCCGCTGCCGCGGAACATCTTCGCGATTCCGAAGCGGTCCGCGAGCGCTGCCATAACGATTTCAGCCTTCTGCGGCGCGATAGCGATCGGCACGTTGAAAAGCCGCGTTGCAAGATGCGGATAGTTGCTCATGCTGCCTGCGGTTGCTGAGGGGGTTCATCGGTGCGGGTGGCCATTTCACTTCCGCCCCATTCGGGCAATGGAATGCCGCGTTCGCGGAAGGCCTCGATCTCGATCTGACGCTGATCGAGCAGTTCCTCCCAGTCGGAGCCCTGCTCGGCGGCTTCCTGCTTGAGCGTGGTCAGCGCCGCATCCATCTTCAGGATCGAACCCTGCGGCTCTTTCACCGGATCTACCCAGCCGCGTGCAGGCCCGAGCCAGCTGCAGCCCGCGTATGCCGTCACCCCATCCAGGAAGTCGGGCGCGCCGTTCGGAAGCGGCAGCTCGCCGTTCTCCATCGATTCGCGAAGCCAAACGGCGTACATGGGAGTCGCCGTACCTGCGGAAAATTCGAGCCGACGTCGAATCAGCGTCTTCCAGCTCTCCAGCAAAGAGCCACGCATATTCGAGTAGTTGCTCCTCGACCAGTCCTGCGTAACCTGCTCGAGCGAAATCCCGAGGGCCGATGCAACACAGCCCTGCATCTCGTGCACGAACTCGGTAAAGCCGTTGTGCGGATGGTCGGACGTGAGCGCCTTGATGTCTTCGCCGGGCGCAAGCGCCGGCACGCGCACACCGTTGAACATCGCCGGGCGCTCTTCGTTCCATTCCGCCCGCAGACCCTGGTAATAACCGAGCTCGTGATCCTCGCCGCCGACCGCGTCCTGAACTTCCGACGGGTCGTATGGGCTGGTGACGTATGTACCGATCGACGCGGCGAGCGCTGCCGCCTGCAGCTCGATACCGTAGTAGCGCGCAAGCATCTTTGCGTGTGCGAGCACTGGAATAAAGACGCCCACACCACGGTTCTGGCCGGCGCGATCACGCTCGAAGTCGTGGATCACGCGCAGCCAGCCGTCGTCATCCTCGCGTTCGACGCGCTCCCAGATCATGCTTTCGACGGAGTTGTACCAGTCGTTCTGGTGCGCTTTGCGGATGTGGTACGCCAGCGGCACGCCGTTTTCATCCACTTCCACGCCATTGCGCATATGGCGCGTGTCGACCATCTGGTTGGGATTCGACAGGCGGTCAGGATCCACAACGAGATAGGCCGTCGCATATCGCGCGCCGCCGCGCCCCACCCGTTCCGGCATCCAGTAATTGATGACCAGGTCCTCGCCATCAATCAGCTTGTGGCGCAACGCTAGGCGCAGTTGCTGCGAGACGGTGAGCTGACGGGACACGTCGTTGTAGCGACCAAAATCGTTCGAAAAGAGGCGCCACCGTGCCTCTACTGCACGCCTGAATTCATTCGCCCACTTGATATCGAAAGCTGCTCCGCTGATCTCGGCGAGCGCGCGATAGTCCGGCGCCGCCGACAAACGCAGCGAGGCGCCGACGGCGTTGTCGAGGATCCGCGTGATACCGCCGCTCGAGCGACCGTCGTTGCGAACCTGGTCGCGCGAGCGCGCGACCATGCGGTCGCGGAACTGGTTGATCTCGGCATCGGGTGAGCGGATCCACGGCAGCCACGCGCCCATCTCCTGCGTCTGCCAGTCCGCGGCCTGATACGGGAAGAACGCACGGCCCACGTTGTTCGCCAGGTTACCAGGACCGGCGCCGGTATTCGCGCGCGCGCGCAGCGGCCGGCCGCTCGCGTCGACCAGTGTGGTTGCGCTGCTCATCAGAACAACGGAACCATGCGACGGCGCTTGCACATCTTCACGCCCGGGTTGAGAGCTGCCTGCAGGTCACTTATAAACATCCGGACCGCGGCAAGGTTCGTGGTCTGGAATGTGACGCTCCGCGACCCATCACCCTGCGCGTATGCCACCGTCACGGCCTTGTCTCCCGTGCGCAGATCGATATACGCCTGCTGCGCGGCCGCGAGCGCGGCCTGCAGCTGCGCATCGGTCATGCCGTACAGCGGCGAACAGAGATCGTTTGTGGCCATGTTTATCGGTACCGGTGAACTGCTGACTTTTTCTTCTCGCGCGGCGCGCTTTGCGGCGCCGTCGACGACGTGGATCCGGTTGAGCCGGGGCTTGTCGAAGCCGTGCTCACCGCGACGAGGGACGAGTTGGTGTCCCACGGCTTTGCCCAGGAGGGCGGCTTGTCCCACGAAATGCGGTTCAGACCATGCAATTGCGCGAGCATGTGCGTCAGCACCATCAGGTCGAGTGCTTCGTTACGGCGACCCGCGGCGCTCTTTTCCCAACCGCCGTTCTTCGTGCGCGTTTCGGACGTGAGCTGCTCGAACCACACGTGTGGCTGCTCCTGCGAGCGCAACGCGTGCGGAAAATGCACATACAGCTTTCCCGGCTCGGCGAGCTGCAGCTGTCCGGCGAGGTCATCCTTGAACAGATTCGGGTTGAAACGCGCGACCGGAACGTCACCACTCGAGGCCGCCCGGTTTGCCTTGCGCGACGTATCCGGATACACGACCATCAGGCGCGGCGCGGCGAGCTTGTCGGCACCCTTCGTCGGAATGACCGTCCACGCATCCCGCCCGGAGATCTTCCCGATCAACCGCGTGAGACCGGCCTTCTTCCAGCGTCGCCACGCGGCATAGGCCTGCTGCGTCACGCCCGGCTGCCCGTAGCTGTCAAAACCCAGCGCGCGGACGGGCATTGCGCGACCAGATCCGTCGGCAAGCGGATATGTCCGCTTGATCAGGTTGATGATCTGATCCCAGTCTTCCGCGGATGTCGCGGGATCGCCGGGTATGCGACCCTTGTCGATGACCCAGCTTTCTCCGTCGATACCGAATCCGCGTGTAAGCCACTCGAAGTGCGCGAGCTGACAGTCGATGGCGGTAACGAGGAAGCGCACGCCTTCGGGCACGATGCCGAGTTTCAGTTCCGAATCCGCGCGCTCGGCAAGTACATTCGCGTCGATCGAACCGACACCGCGCGTTGCTGCATAGGGAAAGCCGAGCTGCTTGACCGTGACCTGGCGGAGCGCCATGTCTTCGCCGCTGACCTCCAGCTCACGCTCTGCCTTGACCTTCGCCCGCGCGAGACCGCCGATGCCGCCCAGGATGAACGGCGACATCGCACCGACGATCCAGAAGCCCGCACTTTTACGGGCAACCAGTTCGCCAGTGACAATCCCGTCCTGCGATATCTCCTGACCGTCGCCGATCCATCCACCGAACGGGGACCGGAACGCGGCGACATTCATCGCGCGCCGCTCGCGGTCCTCAATGAGGCATCCATTCACTGGACATATGAGTCGCGTATTCCGCTCGATCTCATCGAGCGTCTGTTTCTCGTCGTAGTGCAGCGCCATATAGCGCGCCGCGATCGGAACAGGACTAGACCATGCGCCACAGTGTGGGCATGGCCAATACCAGATGCGACGATCGCTGTCGCCGTACATGGCCATGATCCCTTCCGACCAGTCGCGATCCGGGACGAGGCCGCGCGCGCGGTCCGGGTGGCTCATGGCCAACAGCATCGATTGACGCTGAAAGGTCTGCCGGCGCACATCGAGCAGAGTCTTGACGTCGCCAAGCGCCTTGTCGTAGGCGTCCACCTCGTCGGCAACGATCCGCGGCGCCGACTTGTTGATGACGTTGTTCGGCGCGGCCGAGAGAAACTCGACGCGCATCCCATCGAACCGCTTGAAGTGCAGCGAGTCGTCGATCGGCTTCGACCCGAGGCGCATCGCCATCTCGGGATGCGAGTCGATCATCGGGTTGATCCGGCTCTTCACATACGACTCGAGACCCGGGTCGGTCTGCATGTACCACAGCACGTCGGCCGGGTCGTTGGCCACCGACTTGAGCAGCCAGTTCTGCGCAATCTCTGTATTGTGCGTCGGAACCATCGCTTCGCCAGCGAGATAAAGATGCGACTCGCTGTCGACCTGAATGCATCGAACGGGAACGGATTCAACGCGTGAAACGCCGACGACCCGTCGACGCCTGGTTTCCGTCACGCGGCGCCCGATGCTCGAGATCTGCCGCGCGGCCTTGCGCGGCAACCTGAACACGTGTATCTCGGCGTACGCCGTGAAATCAACGCTATATGCGTTGGATCCGCCACTCGGCATGCCATTCACAACCGCATGCGCGATACGCGAACGGATCGTCGGCTTCAGACCAAGCGATCGCACAAGCTCCAGAGTGTCTCTCGACAGCCGTTCACTGCAACTGGAGAACTGCGCACGGCTCCCCGTTTTACCGATCGTGCCATCTGTGTCCATCAGCCCCTGAAGCAGCGCAAGTCTCTGCGCGCGGCTCGCTCGCAGATACGCGGCCGGGATGTGCTTGTCCTTCAATACCCCGAGGCACTGGAGCCGCGCCGAGAATGTATCGCGCGCACGAGGTTCGTCGCGTGGGGTTCCGTATTTGCGAAACATCGCATCCTGCTGCACGCATTCACGGCAGTCGCCGCGCGCGTAGTCTGGCTTGATCCTACGATCATGTCCTCGCGAGCAGAAGTTTAGATCCCAGCCGGGGACGCGCAACTGCAATGTCAGTACGCCAGTAGGCGTTCGCGCAACAGTCTCCACCGGGTATCCCGCGCGCTCGATCTCATCGGCAATCCGCCGGTCGTTCTCGTGAATCGTGAACTGGGCCGAATGCGAGTTCCCGTCACCGAGCCAGACACCAAGCACGTATGGATCAATCAGTAACTCGACCTCCGGCAGTTCGAGAGCACCCGCGACTCGGATCGCGTATCGATTTGTCGTATCAGCACGCTCGTTGACCGCGTCCCGCGACATGCGTTCGGTGGTGATCAGCTTCTTCGCATCCCACACGTGCGGTCGTGATCCATCAGGCAAGCGCAGGCGTGCGTGCGTTTCCACCGCCCAGATGTGGTCCGCATCAGCCACGATCGAGGTGCCATCGGAAAACGAAACCCGGTAGCAGAGATGGTTAAGCATCACGTCGGTCACGAACGTGACGGAGCAGACGCGGCCGCGCTCATCGAACACCCTATCGCCGACGCGCAGCGCACCCATAGTCGACCATCCGGTCGGCGTCGGGATCGGCGTGTCAAGCGCGAGAGCCTTGCCGGACTGGCCGGGCCCGACCACCACCGTCGTCAGATAGTCGAGACGCGTAAGCGTCTCCATCGGGCCGACGAGGTACGGCGCTTTTTCGTGGTGCCAGCGACCGACATAACCGCCGCCCTGGTTCGACAGGTGCCGGTGCAGCACCGCGTACTCTGCGACGGTCTGCCGCTCGGGCGGCACAAGCGAGCTGAGTGACTCGCGCGCGACCTGGTACGGGTCGGCATATTCGAGTTCGAGCATCGTGCTACTCCAGCAGCACGCGTAATTCGTCCGCCATTGCGCGACGCAGATCGTCGGTCACCGCGCGAATCTGGTCCGCGTATTCCTCCGGCAAACCACAGCGCTCGACGACCTGGTCGGACAGCCGGTCGAGCCCTTTGCCGAGATGCGCAAGCATCGTGTTCAACACCTGGCGCATAACCTCGACCTGCACGAGCTCACCGCGATCGCGCCGCAGCTTGTCCTCAAGGATCTCCGCCTGCACCGCATCGCGTCGCTGACGCGCCGTCTGCTCGCCCGCATGCACAACTGGCTCGACGCCGGCGGGCGGCACGACCGTGTACTTCGGTTCAGCGAACGGCGTGCGCGAGTCGATCGGCGCGCGGCCCTGCGTCTTCGATGCCGGCGCCGGCGTCGGCTCGCCCGCTTCCTTCGGCGCGACGCCGAGGTATGTCCGGACCGCGGCGAGATCGAATTCCCAGCCGCCGGCGCGCGTGCCACGTTTCGCGACCGGGAAATTTCCATCGCCGTCGAGGCGTCGATCGAGCCGCGGCCGCGTCCACCCTAGCGCTTCACAGAGCGCGGCCTTCCCGATCGTCGCCGGTGTAACGGCGCCAGCGCTCTGTGTAACGCCGCGATTTTTCCGCGTTACACCAGTCTCGCCAGTTGCCATAAGGGTTTGCGCCGTGCGCCGCGTCACCGCCGTGTAACGTGTAACGCGTTTTTTTTACTCAGAAGAACGGGAAGAACGGGCGCGCGCAGTGCCCGCGTTCCGGAAGGGCGGTGGGAAGGACCCGCACCAACGTGGTGCGACGACCGGATTTGCCTATTTTTTGAGCACTGCCAGCAAAGCCTTGCTGGGCGGGGCTCTGCGGGCACGCCGGCCTGCACGCTTCACCGACGTTTGGCTGTTGCGAGCGCCTTGGCCAACGCCTTTGCAAACTCGGCCGCTGCATTCGCCTTCACGATCGCCTCTGCGCGTGATCCGAAGTCGAGATGCTGCTTGACCGGCTCAGCATCACCGAACCGTATGAGCAGCTTCAGGTGACCTGTCTTGTTGGCGCCGCGCACCTTCGTAGCCCGCTTGCCAGGGGTCTGGATGACCTTGGTCGGCGCTGGTCGCTGCCACACACCACCGATCTGTTCGCCGGTCCTCGTATGGATCGTGCCCACGAATATGTCGGGGCGCGCCTTGAGCCGGTCCAGCGCGGACTTGGAGAAGTTGCCGTACTGGTTCAGGAGAGCACGGTCCTTCGGGTTCAGCCAGGTCTTGCCCGAACCGATGAGCTTGTGTGGACCGCCAAACTCAAACGGTGCGAGGTAAGCGGCAGCGATGTCCTTCACGAACACCGTCGCCTCGAGATTGGACTTGCGAGCGCCCTTGACGCCGATCGAATTGACCGTGAACGGCGTCGGCCTGTCAAAGATCTGAGGCAGCGCCTTCTTCTCTGCCTGCTGGGCGATCTTCACCAGCGAGGTCAACGCGAGCGCGGTAGCAAACGGCACCTGTTTCTGCTCGAGTGCACTGAGGCTGCGAGCCGCCGCCTGCATATCAGCGCGCACCGATATCCGCAACACGATGGCGACCTGCGCGAAAGGTGAGAATGTTCGGGATCAGGCTGGCCACACCGCGGACTGGACGTCATCGTCCGGCTCGGCGCTGTAGTAAGGGATCGCAGGAATCTGAATCGACTCCCGGTCGACAGGAAAGGCCTGCACGATGACGTCGTCGGTATCGGCCTCATACACTCCGATGATGATGCCGACCGTCATCGGTTTCACGAAGCGATATCGGACAATTACGCTCCGGCCGAGCTTCGGGCGAGCACCCTTTGGCACTGCTGCCTTCGAAGCCGGTTTGCTCATCGCGAGACCTCCAACACAAACGAAAAAGCCCCGCGCAATTTTTTGGCGGGGCTTTGGAGACACTTATTCACAGTGTCAGATTGAGGCGTATTTTACGGTCGAAATAGTAAAAGTCAACAAACCAGTGCGCTAGGCCCTGATGAACGACAGCGCGGACAGCAATTCGTCGGCATTCTTTCGCGCTTTGGATGCTATCCCGTCGACGGCCGTGAGCGTTTTCGAATCCTCTTCTTCGTCGACGCGCGCGACGTCGGCTACACCGTCGCCGGCGTTGACGCGCTCCCGTTTCGCTGCCTTTTTCGACTTCTTCTTTGGCGTACCGCCAATCCAGTCCCTGACGATTCGCCAATGTGCATCTGCAGTTTTCTCGGTTACCTCGCACTTCGCAGCCAGATCCTTGATCGTAATCTTCGTCCCAAGGGCTTTCTCCACAAGGCCGCGCCGCAGTTGGTAATTGGACAGATGACCGGAAAGCTGGGAGAGTGCCTTCTCCGCGAGGAAGGTAATAGCAGCTGCATACTCAGGGTTGGGAGTGTGGCGTGAGCAGCACGCGGCCCCGCACGAACAAGGATATGAGTGCGGCGCAAACAATGCGACGAGAACAGCCCAGTCAATATCGCTGAGTTGATCCAGTTCGCGCCGGATCATGCCAGCCTGCCCGGCGCCATCGTTCCCGTGCAGCCCCTTGCCGGTGCGCGCCGCCGGCGCGGCCAAGCGATCGGCAAGCGGCCTGTCTCGCTGCTGCATCGCATAGCTGAACGCATACCGCATCGCGTCCTGCGGCGTACGGAAGAGCATTTCTGTCGTTTCTGTCATTCGATGGTTTCCTTGTATTGCGCACAGCGCTTCCCGTATTTCCGGCCCTTCCTACACACCATTCGCACACCGCCGAACGGATCCTCGCGCGCCGCCGCGTGCTGGCATCCGACGCATCTCTCAGACTGGCGGCGTTCAAGCACGTCCAGCGGGTCACCGTATTCCCACCACTCAAGCGGCTCGCTCATTCCGGCCGCGCGCCGCCACACACGCCGAACAACGCGATAGCGGCCGGATCTCGTTTCATCAACTTGCCTTCGCGTTCGAGGCGTTTGAACGTGGCACGCGCGATACGCGCCGCCGCGAGATCGGGCCGTTCACGCTTCATACGCTTCCAGTAATCGCTATAGACCTCAGCGCGAGGCTTGTTCGGCGGTTTCGGCTTGTCCTCGCCCGCACCTGCTTTGTAGATCGGTGCGGCTCTGCCATCGGCGGGGTGATACCAGCCGACGATGTGCATCTGGCTGCGGAAATGCTTGATGAAATCGCCAGCGGTCTGATTCGATACTCCAGCTCGCGCCGCCAACTGAATGCGGGTGCCGGGCTTCTTCAGGGCCTTCCACAGTGCAACGAAGGCCGGGCGTGTGTCGGACGTTCCGCGTGCCTGCCGGCGGCGTGGAAACTTGAGGATGTCTGCGCGCATCTGTATCCCGCGCACGGATCGGCCCGGCAAGCGTGCGGCAGAAACCTTGAGTGGCGTACGCAACTTCCAGATCTCGCGCAGGATTTCGTCCTCTTCCTCTGACCATCGCATCGCCGAGCCGCCCCGTCGGGTCGTATCAACCATCGATCTCTCCCACAGATTCGTCAGGCACGCCACCGAACACCTCGGCCCATTCCCCACGCTGAAGCAAGCGTGACGCTGTCGATTTGCTGATACCCACCACTCGAGCTGCCTCGGCGAGGCACATGCGCTTGCCGGCGATCATCACGAACCTGTTGCTGCGGCGATTTCTCGCCTGCTCGGCGGCAGTCGCCCATCGCACATTTCCAGGCTCGTAGCCGCGGTTGTTGTCTATACGGTCGATGGAATGCAGATCGCTCGGTGGAGCGCCGACATCGCGGTAAAAATTCTCGAAGATCAGCCATTCGGGATGCAGGCGAATGCCTCGCGCCCCATAGTCGGCGTAATGGCACGTCCCCGGTCGGCTCGTGCGATCGACGACCCCGTCCCAAATCCCCCAAATCCGGGTGTTTGTCATTCCGTGGCGGAGATTACGTACGGCTGCACGCTCAGCGGCCCGTTCCCTATGAAGGCACCCGCAAGAACGCGTGTTCCCTCTCCGAAGATTGCTGCGCAAGACGTCAACGCGGCCACCGCATTGGCACGCGCACAACACGCGCGCGCCGCCACCATCTGCGACGACAGTGAGACGGTGGAAAATCTCGCCTGACATGTCCTGTTTCATGTGCGTTCCTCGGCAGGAAGATATTCAACCAACAGGCCGCGAGTTTCCTCAACGAGGTCGACCTCGCTGAAACCGTATAAGTCAGCGAATTGTGACCGGCCCATGTCATGCACTCCGAAGCCGCTGCCCTGATGGTGCAGCGGGCACAACGGACAAGTGCGGTAATGACTGGCGCGCATTTTCCCGGTGCCCGTCCGTTGGTGATGGACAATTGCTGGTGTTCCTTCAATACCTAGACGGCGGCACACCGCGCAACAAAGTGCGGCGACGTAGCCCATGTATCGACGTTCTGTCGCGGTAGGACTCGGGCGACGTTTGGCGGCCCAATGTTTTGGATGTGCTGCGACCGGTGACTTCACGCGGACCTTCGTGCGCGTGAGCGAGCTGCCCGGCGACGGCCGCACGCCGATCGGCGCGGAGCGCTTCAGCGGCGTCCTGCTCACGAGCGGCTTCTTGCGCGTCAGCATGGATCGCCTCGAAGCTTCAGCACATCGTCAATGCGCACGCGGTTGCGGTCGGGAGGGAATTCCGGGAGCGGAACCCGCTGATTCAGGTGCATCGGCACGCGCAGCTCGACCTCGCCAGTCTCAAGGCGCGCCCAGTTCTCCGGCGGCGTGATCCACGCCGGCAGCCGGACGTATGCCGAGTAACTAACGCGCAGGCCGCGCCGTAGCGTGTTCCGGAACTTCCACGGCGAATGCGCAAATGAGCGGACAAGCTCCACTACCTCGCACTGCGCGAGGCATGGTGGCCGTTCGCGCTGCGGCACGCCGTACACCGTGAATTCCGGCGGCACGATGAAGGTCATATTCACGGCTGTCTCTCCCACACTGCCGGCCGCATCGGGTGCTCGCCCATCAGTGCACGCTTCAGGCGAATGTCCTCGGGATGCTCGGCACGCAGCGCGACGAGCAGCTCGCGCCAGCGAGCAATGATTTCGAGCGCGCCGTCATGGTTGCGGCGCGCGGCCGCCACCTCATCACGCAATCCCGCGTTGTCGCGCACAACAACCGCAAAGGATTCGACATGCCCTTCGATCATCGCGGCCGCGACTCTCATCACCTCACCTGCGCACGCGTCCCAGTCAATGGACGCAAGTGCCGCATACGAACGCAGCTCGGTGACAGCGCGCCCAGCATCGCGTCGAGCGGCGGCCTCCTCTTCGCGGCGCCGATCGGCAAACATGTCGACGGGGCTCACCATTGACCTCCGAGGCCGTTCAGCTTCATCAGCGCGTACGGTGCATTGGCTTCACTCGCATCGCGATAGACGCCGCGCTCGATCGCGCCGATGAGGTACAGCAGATAGATGCGCTGCGTGGTGCGCGTCCACGCGTCGAGCTCGGCCCTGCCGCTCGGCACCGGCAGCGCGGGCGTGCACTGCGGCCGAAGTTTCTCGGGCAGCAGACCAATCAACTCGGCGTGCCGGTCGCGGATGCCTGCGGCTTCGTTGGACGCCGGCGGCGCGGTGATGGTGATCGGCTTCGCGCTGCCGAACATGTCGAGTTGGCTCATGACTTCCCCAAAGCCTCGGTGACCGAGAGCGCGGTGTGCAATTCGGCCACGTCAAAATGCTCGCCATTTACCGACAGATGTAAATTCAGGCGTCTGTTGGCTTTATCGTCGATGCACGTCACCTCGCAGTTCAGCAACAGCTCCGTCGCTTTCTGGATGGCCATTGCAGTAATCTTCTGATCGATGAGGTTGTGCAACGAGCGCGATATCTCAGCCGCAAGTTGGTCTCGCAGCGCGGTCGCGATAAGGCCAACTGCGGTTTCGGACGGGATTGAAATTGAAGCCATGTCCATTTTTCCGATGTAATTTGAGGGGCGTTACCGACCGCGTTTGCTCCATTCCCAGATCCAAACCTTCCCCTGCTCTTCAGCGTCACGCGGCAGCACGAGGCACGTAACAGACTTCGGCGAGATCTTCAGGATCTGGTAACGCCGCCCGGTGCGTGTTCGCATCTCGTCGCCCGGTTCCGGCATCGGTGCATCCGGATCGATACGGTTGACGCGAAACTTCACGATGTCCCAGGCGGCTTTCATCGCTTTGCCGGCGGCGCGCTGTTACTCGTTTGCCGGCACCTGTTTCGGGATGTGCCACGCATTCACGCCCACCGAGGCCTGCGTCAGCGGGTACTGATCGCCGTCGGACAAGCTGGTGCGCCAGCCCACCGAGCCGTGCATGCTCACGCGGATGTCCATCGCGTCGTCGTCAGCGATCAGATCGATAACGGCGTTGGCGGCCGCCTGCGCGGCGGCGCGATCTTTGGCGTGTGCGGGTTGCTGCGCGACGATGCTGTCGAGTTCCGAGGCGACGCGCGCCTTGGCTTCATCTTTCGAGGGAGCGGCGAAATCAAACGAGTAGCTCATGGGTTCTCCAATGGTTGTTACCAGCTGCGGCTGGTGAGGTCTTCAAAGCTCCAGCCGTGACGGCCGGCGCGCTTGATCGCGATGAATCGATACGGGTGTTGAGCGGCGGCCGCTTTCGTCTTGGCGCGCGCCTTGTCTGTCCAGTAGCCCTTCACCTCGTGATATTCCGTGCTGCCGTCGGCAACGATCACCGTGAAGTCGGGCGTATAGAACGTGTTATCGCCGAGACGCAGCTTGTGCGCTTCGAAGCGATAGAAGAGGATCTCGCCAAGGTGGAGACGCGCCGCCAGCAGCTGCTCGTACGCGGCCTCAGTTTTGTTCATGCGTCCGGTGCCGAGGCGTCCGAGCTGCTGCGTACGTTGCAAAGGGGCGAGTTCCCCCCGCGGGGTTTCGCGCTTGCCAGACGCAGGCTTTTCCCCGAGTGCCGCGTTCGCGCGATGCTTTGCGCCGGCCGCCACGTGCGGGGCTACCAACTGCACCCCGCTAGAATTCGAATAGTCGACAGTGCCCCAGGCCGCGGCGACCTGCTCGGGTGTCTGTCCGGTCTGTGCCGCGATGCCGCGCGCGAGTGTCTGCACGGCGCCCTGCAGTGGTTCGAGATCTGCCGATGCCAAGCGCGCCGCCGCACCCGCGATCGTCGCCGCACCCGCGATCGTCGCTGCAATGCGTGACGTACCAATGCGGCCGTCGACGATCGCGCTCTCAGGGAACCGGACGGTGCCCTTGCTCACGATGGATTCCAAAATGGATGCATCGCGGCCTTCGCGGCCAAATAAGCGCGCTCAGCGGCTGCACGATCATCGAACAGACCGAGGTATTTCGACTTTCCGTTGACTTTGATTTGTGCCTGCCATTTGCCGGAACGATGCAGCGTGGCTCCGCTGCATTTTTTGTTCTGGCAGTTCTGCGGGTGAGTTGCAAGCCGCAGATTCGTCCAGTGGTTCTGATCGCGGATGCGGTTCCTGTGATCGATCTTCAAACGCGGAAACGATCCTGTCATGTAGACCCATGCGAGGCGGTGCTCGGCATACCCGACGCCTCGAATGCCGATGCGGCGATATCCATCATGCTGCCGGGTGCCAGCGCGCTGTCCTCGTATCGCCCACGGCGTGTCGACGATCCAAACGAATATCCCCGTCACAGGATCGTATGAGAGCAGCTCTTTGAGAACGGCTTGCGTCAGTTGCATGAGACCGACACCTTGTCGAACTGCTCGTCGTGCACAGGCACGCCGCTGATCGGGCGCAGATTTGTATCGCAGATAATCCCGTTACTGACCCACATCCCTGCTTGTCGACCAACGTCTACAAGCATCGGCTTGCGGTGTTTGATGTTCCACACCGTGATGCCCTGTGAATTGACGAAAGCGATACTTTCAACTTCGACAATTACGTCATTGTTCGCTGATACGAACATGCCAGTTGTGACTGCGAGATCTCCCGGTTTGCAGTTCATACACCTCCCTTCTTGGCGGCGCGCCGCCGTTCATCGATCGATCTGTTGATCGCGCTATGGCCGAAGCCATCCGTCGCGCGAATCCCCTCGCCGCAGTGCGGGCACGTCGGCACCATCGTGTGACTGCGCCATGCCCGCTCGACGACCTGGGCGGCGCGCAACTGCACACCGCGCAACTCTGATTCGGCCTGACGCTGCTCGCGGCCGGCAATCTTCGATAGCGCGCGTTCGTACTGATCGAGCATTCGGCTGAGCACCCAGAACGGCGATAGCTGCACCCTGCAGTCGTCGCATCTGACAAACTGGCCTTGGTCGTCCATCGTCATGTGCTTGTGCTCGCACTCCTCGCGCGGCCGCACGATCCGCTTGTCGCGCGTGAAACGCAGATCCTCGATATCGATGACGTTGCTCATTTGAAGACCGCCGGATAAGCCAGCTTGAACTGGATGAGTGCGCGTTCGTATTCATAGAGCGGCCTGAAGCACTCGCCAGTGAGCAGCAGCTGGACGAACGGGTCAGGCGTCGCCGGCGCAGCGACGTGACCGAGGTATAAAGCGCTGGCCGCGTGGCGTAGTAAGCTCCGCGGCCCGTCGCCGGATATCAGTGCGATTAGCGCCGCGGCCGACAGCCAGTCCGTGATGTCGTTAGCGATCAAAACGGAATCTCCTTGTCGTCAACGTAGGTCGTGCGCACCATGTTGTCCACGCGCCGCCCGGCGATCGGCTCGAGCACGACGAACAGTTGCCCCGGGTGAGCGCGCGCGAGCCGCTCTGCCTCGGTGATGGCGCTCTGCTTGCTCGCGTGGCGGTACCGCGGCGGCGCCCTGCCGGTCGGCGACCACACGAGCCAGAATGCGTTTTCGGTTTGGGTGCTCATGATGCGTACCAATCGACAGGCAGCAGCGCTTCACCGAGCGTCGCCACGATCATCTGCTGGAACTGTCCACCGCCGCGCTGAGCGTCGCGCAGGATCGCGTCGATCCACGGCCCCTTACCCGCCGCTCTAGCCACCACCGCGCGGTACAGCGGCAAAGGCTCGTCGCGCCGCTTCGGCCGGGCGCCGAAACGTTCGCCGGCCGCCACCAGCACTTCCTCGCCTGCCAGCCACCAGTCGACCTGTGCTTGTGACTCAGCCGTCACCGGCGCCGCGGCCTCTGCGTCGATGAACGTCGAGACGAACCCCGCGTACGTCGGCCGTTCGTCGCCCACTCGCGATCGCGCCGCCACGGCCAACGCGTGGGCTTCCCGCAGTCGCGCCGCCGTCACGCCCTTGCCGACCCACGTCAGCACGTGCACACGGTCGCGATTCCGGTCGACGCTCAGCGATTTGCCCCGAGCGGCCTCGAGCGACACCAGCAAGTCCGTCAATTCGCGCTCGGGGGTCGGTTGGGCTTTTTCATCTTCAGCAGCAGCAACAGCAGAGTTGTCCACAGCCTCGGCCGCGCGCGTTGCTGCTGTAGTCTCTGCTGTAATCTCTGTACCGTTAACGGAATGGGGATCTCCCTTCCCGCGGGCGCGGTTTTCCCCATCCGGCGGCATGGGTTTTTCCAAGTTCGCGGAATGGACTTTGTCCACTTCCCGAGATGGACTTTTCCCATTTCGGGAAGTGGACTTTCCCGATGTGCCCACCGATGACTTTTTCGCCTTACGTGCGGGTAGCTCGGAAGACAACAGCAATTCGAGCGCATCCTCGTCGACGCGGAAGTACGTGCGATGCTCGATGCGCTTGGCGGTCTCGATCAGCACACCGGCGGCACGCAACTTCGTGCGGGCGGCGCGCTGTTCCTCGTAGGACAGGCCGGTCTCGTGCTCGAGCTCATCGACGGTCTTATGCACGCCGAATTCGCTGGTAGCCTTGTCCTGCCAGTAAAAGATCTGGCAGAAGAACACGGCAGCATTCACGCCGCCGAGGTATCGAGCGAGGAACGGGTAGTAGGCGATCGGGCGACCGAGTTCGCGCAATACGTCTGCGACTCTCATGCAACGCTCTCCCGCACGTGCCGCGCAATGCGGCCCTCAAGATGAACCCGCTGTTCCCAGTAGCGGTAATAGAGATTGCGCAGCCACGTGCCGAGCACGGCAGCTGGTAGCTTTTCGCGGCCGAGCACGTGCGGCGCGCGGGCGACCACGATCTGATAGCCGTCGGGGCGCCGCGGCCCTTCCCACGCTTCGTATTGCGACGGCCGCGGGCGCACATGCCACACGCCGGCATGCGGGGGCACCCACTCAGGAATGCCGAGCTGCTCGGGCACCACGTAGATGAAGCGCGTGATCCAGGCGGGCATGCCAACCCACTTCGGCTTCGACAGATCCTTGCGCCAGTCCGCGAGCGATACTTTCACCTCGAGCTCCGTCGCGTAACTGGAGCGCGTGATCATGACGAAGTCCGCGCGATAAACGCCGCGCTGCGAGCCGACGCCCCAGCGAATTTCAGCTTCGGGAATGAGCGTGTGGGCGCCGCGCGGGTCGACGTGACGGCGTATAGCGGCCTCGACGAGGCCTGCGTTGATCTGTGGGCGGGCCGCCGTGCCCTTCTTGCTCGTCTCAGGCATCGCGCGCCACCACGTTGACGCGATAGAAGGTCTCGCCATTGCCCGGGATCTCGTCGACCAGGCCAACCGCTGTCAGGGCCGCGAGCTGGTCGCGCACGCCACTGTCCGACATGCCACACATGAACGCGAGCCTGCGCACCGTGACAGAACATTCACATGTGCTCTGCAGCGCTAGATGTGAAAGGCACAGCAGGACTATCTTCTGTGCGTGGCGGAGCTCGACGCTCCAGGCGAGATTCGATAAGTGAAACGACATGTGACTCCTACGGCCTGAACCAGATCAGCACGGCAGCGAGCGCGAGACAGCTCGTGAAACCAAACCGCACACGCGAGCGCGCAATCGCCGGCATGAACGCCACAGCGACGCCCATCACCGCGAACGTGCGCAACACAACCGTGCCAACCAGATCCGCGTTCATGACTGCCCTGTTAGTGACGAAGGTGCTGCAACTGCGATTCCCATAAGCGGGCGGTGCCCAGCACCGTGAGCGCCTCGTGAAGCCGCCGGTCCGCCTGCATCTTCCAGATGAACATTTCCTTCACCGTCTCTTCGTCTCCTGACTGGGCGCGCAACGCGTGGAGCGCCTCTTTTGCCAGCCGCATGGCTTCGCTTTTCGTCACCGCACGTTCTCCGCCGCGAAGAACTCCTCGACGAGGCGCACGGCCATGTCGCGCGCCAGCCATTGCCCGATCGCGCAATTGCCGAGCTGCTCCTGCACCACGCCGACCTTGTCAGCCGGCAATTGCCGTCGCTTACGACCCTTCTCGTCGCGCTCGTCGGCGTGGAAGTACTCGGACACGTGCTGCTGCGTCAGATCGCAAACAGACGCGAGGTAGGTCGTGGTCATCCCCGGGTGTTGCCGGTTCTTCCAGGCGAGCACGCACGCATCGCGAAATGTTGCGCAGGCCTCGATCTCGCCGCGCGGCAGGAAACGCAAACGCGCCGGGGTGAGCGGCGCGGTCGGTTCGGGAGGGTGGATCGCCTTTCCACGCGGGTGCGCGGCGGCACCCCAATAGTCAAATTCCATCGTTACACCTCTTGCTACACCGGTCGGCCGGCGTCGAAAATTTTTTGCATGGACACCATGCAAATCCTCGTGAATTCACGCGCCGCCACGCGGCCCGCGCCAAAAATGGCGGGGGTTCGCTCCCCGTTTAGAATCGGTGGTTCCTACACCTACCTTTTCAGAACGAGGGGAACCCCCATGGCTGTTGCAACTACCGTCTCTGGCATCCTCGCTGCCGTCAACGGTGCGCTGGGCTTGATCACAAAAGGAGTCGCGACCCACGACGAGTCTGTGATCGAAAAAGCAACGCAAACCCTCGTTGACGAGATCCGCGAGTTGAACGTCGCAACGCTGCAAACGTCGGAGGACAACGTACGTCTCATCAAGAGCGTGGCAACGCTTGAGCACGATCTGAAGGCGGCTAATGAGGAAATTGCAAAGCTGAAGGCTAAGAAGCGAGAGCTTTCTCGATACGAACTCACTCCGATAACCGAGGGACCCGTTGTTTATCGCCTGAAGTCGGCGTACGCCGACAAAGAGCCAATTCACTACAGATGTCCGAAATGCGTGAACGCGGATAAGACGGGCTACCTGCAACCGGTTCGAGTGAAGAGCGCCCAATACCTTGTCTGTGCGGACTGCGAATTCGAATATTTCGCCGGTTTCCTCCCTCCGCCGGACTATTCGAAGCTCATTGCGTTGATGGCGCGATGACATCAGACGCCCTCCTCTTGCTGCGCAACCGCGTTGCCCGCGCCGCCGATCACGAAATTGAGGGTGTTCCACCCCGCGCTAGAATTGCGTTTCCACACGTCAATCTCCTTTGCGAGGGGAACACCCATGACCATCAACTTCGACAACCAAACCGTCGACATTCCCTGCGGCAACTGCCGCAAGAAACTCACGGAAACAATCCGAAGGCTCAAGACAGATCCGAACCTCACCTGCAGTTCCTGCGGTGCAGTTACGCACGTCGACGCGAACGAGTTCAGAAAGGTCGAGCAGTCCGTCAACAAATCGCTCAACGACCTCCGGAAAGCGTTTGGCAAGCTCGGAAAGTAACTGCACCGACGCTCCCAGGCCCGATGCATCCGCAGTCAGTCTTAACGTGTGATGCGTCATACGCCCTCCTCTTGGAGCGGCGCGGCTTGTGCCAATTCGGAAAAGAGGTGGGGATGCTCGCTCGCCGTAGAATTGACGGCTCCTACACGCGTCACCACTACGGAACATTCACACATGAGCGACATCCCCAAAGTCATTGCGATCAGCTGGTTCATGAAGTCGGAATACGATCGCGCGCGATCGGTGTTCAACGACGGCTCCGGGCTGCCGGAGAGCTTCCTGAAGTGGGAGCGCAGCGCCGAGCAGATGCGCAAGCGTTGTCTCGCGGAGGGTCTTGTGGTCGTCAAAGCACACATCAAACTCGACGAGTTCATTGCCTGGTGCAATGCCCGCGGCCTGGAGATCGATTCCCGCGCTCGACTGGAGTTCGCGAACACCGTCGCCTACGAGTACGCGAAAAAACTGGATCAGAACTCGCATACTTAGACGCCCTCCTCTTGAAGCGACGCGGTCGCCGATGCTGGCAGCGTGTGCAGAAGCTTCTCGCGCGGCACTTGACCACCGGTCAAACGCTCGATCGCCGCAGCATAGTTCGACTCGCCGGTCCATTCGGTCCGTGGCAAGCGGCCTTTCACCGCCCACTTTTTCACGGCTTGATAGGTCACAGGGCGATCGATCAGCGCGTTCAAAGCCTTCGTGAAGGCAGTGACGCCGCCGGCGTGCTTGATGGCTTGTTCGATGAGGTTCATGGCCAGCATTCTAGAACCGTAAGTTACCAGTCGGCAAGAACTGATTGTTCCTTGCGATGCGAGGACAATAGAACTCATGGTTACTGACGATCAAAAACGCGCTTTCGCGGCCCGGCTGAACGAGGCATTGGACGATATCCGCTTCCCCGCGAAGGGCGCTGGCCGCCAAAGGGCGCTGGGCGAGAAGATGGGCGTCTCGCAGAAAGGGGCCAGAAAGTGGCTGGAGGGAGAAGCAATCCCGGAGACGTCGCGCCTGATGGACCTTGCTCATTGGCTCGGCGTCAACTTCGAATGGCTCGCAACGGAACGCGGCGAGAAACGGGGCGCTAGCGTGCCCACGGTGCCAGACACAGCATTGCGTGCGGAAGACGCCGCCCGAGGAACGTCGCAGGCGGGACCGCAGCTCACACGCGCCCTTGCCAAAATCCTGCACGAAATAGACGGGCAGCACCGTCTCATGGCAATTACAGACGATGACGCAACTTTATTGCGTGCGGCATTGCATGCCGTGCAAGCTGACATGTCGCCCACAATTCGGGCGGCGATCCTATTAATGCTTGGCGCGCAAAACTCTCGAGAAGAGGGTAAAAACACCTCTAATCCGCCGTTTAAAGCACGCGCCACAGAAGCACACTCCTCCTCTGACAAGGTTGCTGAAAGCCCGGCTACCTTTGCCAGACACGCTAGAGCCGGCACCCGATCGGCCGCGCAACCTGAGAGTGACCATGAACATGACACGGGAAAGAACGGGACCTGAGATCGTCGACTTCGCAGCCTACCGGGCCGCGAGGAATAGCAAAAAACGCAAGCATGACCAGGAGATAGTGACCGATGTGCATTTTTCGGTGACACGCGGTGGCACCATCGTGCCCAGCCGGACTCGCGTTGCCGATCTGCACGTCCTAGCCGTCCTCGCGTGGTGTCTGGATGTGTCGTCGAACATGCTGGATACCTATCTCATCACGGCCCACTGAACATTCGGAATTTGCAGGCCAGCCCGCTTCTAGCGGGCTTTTTTTCGCCTGATGTCCTTGCTGTTACAAATTAGGTAACTTTCGGTACTTTACAGAAGGTAACCGATAGTTCTATTATTCGCTCCAACACACCGCAACCACGGAGCGAGCGATGGCCAACCAACAGTCAGCAACACCCACCGGCAACACCCGGCGCGGCGCTCGCGCTGTGAAGTCGGCTTTCCGGATCGTCCGGAACATCCTCGCCATCCTCGGCGTGCTGTTCGTCTACCTGCTCACGCTCGGCTATATGCAGTACCAGGACCGTGCGGCCGCTGGGGATTCGTCGTGCTCGTTCACCCGGTGCCTGTGAGAACGGCCATGCGACCGACTCCTACCCGCCTCCCGGACGAAATGCTGGCGCCGGCTTGCCGCACGCTCGGCGTCGAGGGCGAGCCCGACGAGGCCCTGCTCTCGCCGGCAGTGCGCGCCGCCGTTCAGGCCGCGGTCCGCGCCCAACTCCATCCGAACCCGAAGGCACGCCGTAGCTCACAGCCGCGCCGCCAGATCGGCGACCAGACGTCGCTCGGGTTCGACGACCAATGCGTCGATATCAAACGGCGCGCCGCCAACGACATCGATGAGGAATGACATGGCCAAGATCGACAACATTCCCGACTTCGATAAATCGCGCGAGCTCGTGCTCGAGCTCGACGGTCCCGGGCTAATCGCGCAGCACCTCGTCCAACGCGGCGCCGCACACGCGCTCGAAACGGCGATCGAACTGGGCGCCACGCTGGAAATGCTCCGGACGATGCTGAACGACGTGCGGACGATGCAGGACTTCGTCGCCGCGACCGCTGCCATGCGCGGCATCCGTCTTGTCTCGGAGGAATGACTCCATGAACACGCTCGGCTATATCGGCTCGGCCATCGTCGCTCTCGGATCCGTCGCCTGGACGCTCACCACTGTCGCCGGTCGCTTCGACCACGCTTTCGACTCCAATCTCAACCCGCCCGCCCCCGCGAACGATGATCGGGCTCTTCCGGAGGCGCGGTCGCGGCGTGCCTCCGGTTTAGGAAGCGCCATGAGCATGCTTCTTCGTAACGGAGTGCCGGCCGTGCCAGTCCGACTGCGCGCGCAGCCGCCGGCCACCGAGCTGCCGTCGCCGGATCTCGCCGCCTGCCATTACTACAAGCGGTGCGCGGTGTGCGGCGAGCCGCTCGGCCAGTACAAGGCATTCGTTCTTCGACCGACCGCTGCAGTCAGTCGCATCTGCGTCGTGCCGCCGGCGCATCAGGACTGCGCCAAATTCAAGGCAGCGTGCCTGATGGGAAATTCCGACGTCGGCGTGTTGATGGTCTGGGTAACGCGCAGCTACGAAGTCGTGCCGGGTGCCGACACCATCCAGTTGCACATCGGCGAGGCCGAACAGGTCTTCTGGTATTTCGACAATCGCTGCGCAACGCGTGACGAAGTGCGCGAGAGCTTCGAAAGTGAATTACCGGCTCTGTACGAGCAGGCACACGCATCGGGCGAGCAGGCCGTGCTCGAGCTCGACACGATGGTCGCACGGGCCTCGCGTTTCTTCCCGCGCCACAGCGCTGCCGTCAACGTGGGGCAGCTGTCATGAAGAACGTCGGCCACCCCAACATGTTTCCGCGCGCCGCGGAGCCCGAAGCTGCTGCAGGGGACGCGGTCACGGACGCCGACGTCGGCGGGATCGAGCGCGCCCCCGCACCAACGAATCCGTGGGCCAATCCGCTCAACGGCCTTCAGAAAGCAACGATCGCTAACCTGCCCGAGACGAAACGGCTCACGCGAGCTGATGAGGTAATCGCATATCTGAAGGAGCATGGCCCAGCGGCTGGCGCAGTTATCTGCCAGGCGCTCGGCATTTCCAATAAAGGCGGCATTTCCCCATTCATTCAGGGCGCGCTCCACGACGGCCGGATCGTTCGTGACGGCGGGAAATATTGCATCGGAAGCCAGGTCGCGCCGAAGCCAAAGGCTGAAGCAAAGACTGCGCCGGTCGCGGTCAGCCATTTCGAGGCAGCTTCCGCAATCGTCGCGATGCGAAAGAAGCCTGCCGCCAAGGCTGCGGAGGCCTCGCCATCACCAGCAGATCCACCAAAGCCGTCGCCGGAGCTCGCACGTGAGCCCGACTTCACGATTTCCATCGACGACGTTTCGCTCGTGTCCTGGCCGAATGGCGATATCAGCATCCGGACCGGAAGCGGCGCCGTCGATCTGCGTCCGGAGCACTTCCGCGCACTCATCGCGCTGGTCGAGCTGCGCAAATGATTTTTCAGTGGTCTCTCGTCGGTTGTGACCCCCGGTCGGCGAGCTTGGGGGCGGCTCTCACAGCGCCCGTTTTTTCAGGATCCGTAATGCAGCGACGCAAGCCCACACCAACTCTCTGGCAGCTGCTCGCCGATCTCGACGCACGTAACGCGTCGCTGCGGGAAACACATCGAACTGTTCGCGCGCTTCTGCGCGCCGCCGGGCGTCGGCGTGCGACGCACCACACGAAGGGACTCAAGCCATGAAAACGATCTTCATTTTCAACGACTCACGGCCGACCGATCACCTGCAGTCGATCGTGGCGCTCGGCGAAGACGGGCAGCGTATTGACTGCATCAGGTTCGACACCTGGACGCTTCCCCATTCCCGGTTCGCGATGGGCGCTGAGCATGTGATGAACGAGGACGACGTCGCTATCGCGGCCCCTGTCCGGATGACCCGCGCGGCGATGCTGCGCCGCTATGACGCCCTATACGGCGTCGGCAACTGGCTCCCCATGTGGCTCGACGCGCCGCAGAGCAATGCATCGTTCCGGCGTGCGCTGCAGATCATGCGCGAGCGCCAGGCCTACGCGACGCAGCTCACGCCCGCGTTCGGCGATCTCGCTCTGTCCGGGATCCTCCGCGCCATCTTCAATTCGCCTGCCGCCGCACCGCGCACCACCCACTAACAGGCCACGCAACTGCCATGAAAAAACAGACCGTCGACGGCCAACTCATTACGGTGCCGCTCAACAAGCTGCATATCTCGCCGCTGAATGCACGCCCGAACGATACGAGCGATGTATCTGAGCTCGCCGCTTTGCTGGAGTCACAGAGCCAGTTGCAGAATCTGATCACCATCCCGGAAGACGGCAATTACGGCGTGGTCGGCGGCGGCCGACGATATCGCGCGTTCAAGCTGCTCGAGCAACAGGGCAAGGTGCCGGCGGACCACCCCGTGTTTTGCCTGCTCACCACTCCAGATCGTGCGCTCGCCGCGAGCGTGGCGGAAAACACCGGGCGCGCGCCGATGCACCCGGCCGACGAGTTCTACGCGTTCAAGGTGCTTTTCGAGGAAGGCTCGCCGGTCGAGGATATCGCCGCGCAATTCGGCTGCACGCCGCTTGTCGTGCAACGCCGCCTGCTGCTGGCCAAGGTGGCGCCGGAACTGGTCGAGATCTATCGCAAGGGCGGGATGAACCTCGAGCAGTTGCAGGCCTTCACGCTCACCGATGATCAGGCATTGCAATGCAAGGTTTGGTACGGCGCATCGCAGTTCTATAAACATGCGGACTCTCTGCGGCAGGCACTGACCAAGGGCAAAACGGATGCGTCGAGCGTCCGCGCGGCGAAGTTCGTCGGCCTTGACGCATACGAAGCCGCTGGCGGGACCGTGCTGCGCGATCTCTTCGGCGGTCCGGACAGCGGCTACGTCGCCGACATGGCGCTGATGCAACGGCTCGCCGCGGAGAAGCTGGAAGCTGCGGCTACCGAACTGCGTGCAGAGGGCTGGTCGTTTGTGAAGATCTACCCGGAACTCGGCTGGAACGAAACGAATGCCTATGGCCGCAGCAAGCCGAAGGTGCGCGGACTTACGGACGAAGAAAAGACAGAGATCACCACGCTGGAAGAAACTGCGCGCGCGGCCACCGATGCCGTCAACGATGACGAAGACGATGAGCTTACGACCGGAGAGGTCGAGGAACTTAATCATCGCGCGGAGAAGGCGTTCTACCGCATCAAGCTGATCAAAAGCTCGCTTGAAACCTTCACTGATCGCCAGAAGAAGTCGGCCGGCGCCGTGATCGGCATCAACCATCATGGCAGTCTCGAGATTCATCGCGGCATGATCGACCCGAAGGTGGCGGCCGAAAAAGAGAAGGCCAAGGCAAAAGCCGAGCGTGAGAAGCGCGTTGCTGCTGGCGAAGCCGTCGAACCGGAAAAGGTCACCTACAGCGAAGTTCTGCTGCGCAAACTCACGGCGAACCGCTCGGCCGCCATGTCTGCTCATCTGCTCGAAGCACCGCGCGTGGCGCTCGATCTGCTGTGCTCCACGCTGCTCGCGAAGGTGATCTACAACGGTTATTACGGATCAGGCGGTCTCTCCATCGTGCCGACCGAGCAGCTCACGAACCTCGCGTCCAGCGCGGACGACATGGAGCAAAGCAAGGCGTGGGCAGCGCTCACCGAACGCCGCTCGCAATTGCAGACCGAATTGCCCGAGGATCCGGCGAAGCTTTTTGCATGGGTGGCCGAGCGCGAGGTGGTGGAAGTTGTCGAGCTGCTGGCGTTCTGCACGGCGGCCTGCATCAATACCACCACCAGCAATGATCACTCGCGGCCACTCGAGCACGTCGAGGAGGCTATCGGGCTGAACATGGCCGACTGGTGGCAACCGACGCGCAAGTCCTTTCTCGGCCAGGTGGCCAAGCCGGTAATCATCGAAGCACTCGAAGAGGTCGGCACCGGCGAGCTCGGCATCAAGCACGTCGACAAGCTCAAAAAGGCCGAGCTCGCTGAGAAAGCCGAGGAGTTGCTCTCCGATACCGGCTGGCTGCCTGCCCTGCTTCGTCCCCAAACGCCGCCGGTGGTAAAGGCTGCCAAGCAGAAGGCCCCGCCGAAGCGCGGCGCGAAGAAGATCGCCGAGCCCACGCGTGTGGACGATGCGCCGTCACCGGCGGCGGCCGCCGTAGCTGCGCCCGCACGCAAGGTCGCGAAGAAAGTTTCGCCAGTTAAAAAGCCGGCAGCGACAAAAACGGCTCCGCCACCGGCGAGCGCGGAGAAGATTGCAGTGAAAAAATCTGCTCCCGCGAACAGCACGGCGGCGACCGAAATGCCGCTCGTCGACGGCGCCAAACCGACGATCAGGCGCCCGCTCAATCCGGCCGCTGCTTGGCCATTCCCGACGGATTGACGATGCCCGACATCATTGAACTCGCGCGCGCTGCTGGCCTAACCGTCGTTCTCGACGGTCGGATCGGACGCCAGGAATATCAAAGCGTGTCGGGCCCGGTCAGCGCGCTATACCGCTTTGCCGAAGCCTATTACCGCGCCGCCATCGAGCGGCCGCCGGAAGACGCGAAACACGACTGACTCCGCAGTACCGGGCGCGGCCGGACTACCGCGCGACCAACCAACCTGAGGTAGACCATGAAGCGCATCACTCTCGCAGTCCTCGCAACACTTTCCCTCGCCGCGGCACCGGCGGCATTCGCAGGCGGTTATTCGAGCAACAGTTCGCTGTCGTTCAGCGGTGGCTTTGGTTCGTCGTCCAGCACGTCGGGCGGCTCGCAGGCCGAGGCCGGTCAGAACGGCAATGGCTCTTCGTCGCAGTGGAGCAATTCCGCCGGCGGCGGCTATGCAATCGGCGGGACCGTCATCGGCGCCGGCATCGGCTCGTACGGTTTCGCAGGCATCGGCGGCGGTGCATCGGCGTCCGGCAGCTACACCGGCAGCGTCTCGAACGCGAATGCTGGCGGCTATACGAGTGGTTCGGGCTATGGCTCGAGCAAGTCGGGCGTGGGCACCGACGTCAGCGGCTACGGCTACACGAACCTCGCCGGCAGCTATTCCTTCAGCCAATAAGGAAGAAGGCCTTCGATACCGGAAATATCGAAGGCCCGACCACACACCTTGGGGGTGTAACGATGAACACCAAATTCGCCGTCGCGTTGATTCTAGCACTGGGGGCTATCGGCCACGCACAAGCTCAATCGTCGTCCGTAGCGACGCAATCGAGCGCGTCCCAGTCCACTGCGCAGGGCACGATCCAATTTTCGCAGACACCGGAACATACAACGGAGACCGTTCGGAATGTTTCGGCTCCGGTCCTGGGGGCTTACGCGTCTTCTTTCTCTCAGATGAACTGTGGCCAGACCGTCCAGTTCGGTGGTGCGATCGCTGGCGTGTCGCTGGTCGGCGGCGCATCCCATAGCCTGCTCGACTGCAAGCTTGAGGTCGCCGCAGCCGAGACCGTTCGTCAGTCCACCGTCACCGACGACGCGACGACGAAAACGAACCTGCAGAAAGCGGCTGTCCTCATCCGCTGCCAGGTGAGCAAAGAGGTCTATGACGCCTACCGCGCCGCCGGCTTCGACTGCTCCCTCAAACCCGCCGAGCTGCAATCGCGCACCGATACGCAGCCGGCCAACTATCGAGTGGCGGGCAACTGATGTACGGCGAACCGCGCCGCCGCGGAGCGTTCCTGGACGCTGCGCGCGTGTACGCCACTTCGCGGGTACCGACGGACAGCGCGACGCAGGTGCTCTGCGCCGAATTCGTCGAGATGCTCGCGCGCGATCGCGGCGAGCGAGTCGTGCTGCACGTCGGTCCGGTCGTGATCGCACGCGGCGCCTCGAACGTCAAACAAAGTAGTCCGGCGCGCTGACCCTCTCATCGGCGCGGCGTGTGTTTGGCCGGGCTTCGGCCCGGTCCTTTTTCTCTTAAGGAGAAGTAATGCAACAACTCCAACTTCCGCCCGTTGCAGAGGGCCAAATCTATCTGCACGGCCGCATCAATAAACACGGCGATGTCGAGCACACCGTGCTGATCGCCGTGAACGACAAGCGCCTGCCGCGCGATCTGCAGCGTGACTGGGCAAAGAGCGTCGGCGGCGTTCTGTACAACCGCATCGACGCTCTCGTGATCTACAACGAGCACCGCGATCTCGTAAAGCCCGAGGCCTACTGGACCGACGACGATGTCGACTGGGATCCAGCTTACGCCTGGTATCAGAACTGCTACTACGGCGGCCAGTACGGCAACCACGAGAGCGCTGAGCTCCGCGGGGTCGCCGTCAGCAGATTCACTATTTGATTCATTCACTCATTCGAACTTCCATCCGGAGAGATTCAATGTCCCACGTCACACTGGATCACATCGAGTCCGAACATGCACGCATCGGCGCGCTAATCGAGCAGTTCAAGCAGCAAGCCATCGCCACCGAGTATGTCATCGAGCGGACGGTGATCCCGCTCCCAAGCGGCGCACGCGTCGCCGGACCGATCTTCAAGGAAGACGGTTCGCTCGACTATTACCTGATCCTGCACACGGGCGAAGCTACCGATGTCAATCACGACGCCGCGAAGGCATATGTTGGCGATCGCGACCTCAAGCTCCCCAATCGCCGCGAAGGACGTCTCTTGCAGGCCACATTCCCGGAGTTCTGCGCCGAGGGGAGCATGTGGCTCGAAGAGGACTATGAGGGCAATCCAGCTTCCGCCTGGTGTCAGAACTTCTTCTACGGCCTCCAGATCAGCCTCCTCAAGAGCGCTGAGCTCCGCGGGGTCGCCGTCAGCAGATTTATTCCTTCAGTAATTTAATCATTTAGCCACTATGGCCCTCCACACCGAACTCGACGTGTACAAGACGGGATTTGACCTTTTCAAGAAGGTCACAGGCATCGTCAAAAACATGGAACGCTCGTTCAGGCGATTGATCGGCGAGGATATCGTCGAAGAGATGAAGCGACTGCTGATTCTCGTCTATCGCGCCAATGTCGCCGAGGACAAGGTACCGCACCTGTCCCAGCTGATCGAGCGCGTAAAGATCGTCGAGTCGCTTTTCCGTCTTGCGTGGGACTTGAATGAGATCACGGACCGTCAGTATTGGTCCGTGATCCGTCTGACGGAGAGCATCAGCAAACAGGCTGTTAAGTGGAGGGAGTGGGCCGCTAACCGCCCGAATCGTCTGCACGCGCGGCCGCATGCGTGCGCCCCGCTGCTCTGTCGACGGTTGCAATGCACCGAGCGGCTTCCAGTGCGACTACCCGACAAGGGCCGGCAGGACGTGCGACAGGCACCTGTGTGCGAAGCACGCACAGGTGGTCGGCGCCGATCTGCACCGCTGTCCGGAGCACGTCGATGCAGCGGCGCAGACCGACCTATTTGAGGAACACCAATGAGCAACCACCGAGAGATCGAGCCGCAGCACCGGAAGTCGATGAACGATGTCGCCGCCGTCATGGCCAATATTTTCAAGGGATACGGCTTCGCGCTCTTCATATTCCCACTCGACGGCAACGGCGGCCGAATGAACTACATCAGCAATGCGGAACGCGCAGACATGTTGGTCGCCTTGAAGGAATTCATCGCGAACAACGAAGGCCGCGTCCACAACGCACCGGAGAGCAAACAGTGAAAATCAAATCCCAGATGAAGATGGCGAAGGCTTCCAAGCAGGACATCGACGCGGCGATAGAACTCGCGAGCGTCCTCGGCGATATCGATAAGGGTTATTACCCGTCGGCGCCCAACGCAGAAGATCCCGACGAGCCGACGTTCTTCGATGCCGACGATTCCGAGCATCTGCGTGCGTTCTATGACCGCGTAAAGGGGTGTCTCGATTCGGCGCCGGGCGGCATGTTTCGAGTGATCTGGGGCTTCAGCATGATCATGAACAACGACATGGTCGACCCGGATCTCGACTACCTCGCGTTTCATCCACGAATTGCCCAGGCCCTCGCTCGGCCGCCCGCGGATCTGTTGTCGCTCGCATATCCGTCCGAGATGACACCCGAGCTGCACCACGTGCTCGGCATGATGTGCTTCCAGCTGGCGCGCTATGCGCACCTGTTCCGGTCCGTCGGCGCCGATATCAAGACGCGCGCCGAAGATGAACAGGCTTATTGCCTCCATTGGCTGATCAAACACGTACTCGCGCACGGCGCCGAATGGGCGACTCATGCCGATGCCGATGTCGCCGCCGCGCGTGAAAAAATCGCCGCCCTGCAGGAGCAAGCGAAGTGAAAAATCCAATCCTCATTGGCCAAGCCGAAGAGATCGACCCCCTGCAGCCGCAGGTCCGCGCGATGCTCGGCAAGGAAGGCATCTATATCGGCGGCGATACGAAGAATCCAGACCTGTTGGTGCCGCTCGTCTCGCAGGGCGGCCGCGTCTTCTGCCTGGCGATCGATCACGAGCTAGCACCGGACCGCTTCCTCAGCACGCTCACGCTGCACGGTCCGTATGTGCCTCAGCCGCCGGCGGCGTCTAGTGATCATTTGCAGCTGCTCGAAAAAGCGCACGCCGCGCTCGATGGCCTTCTCGCGCAGTTGATCATCGCCGACCCGAACTTTCGGCCATCCAAAAGCACGTACTGGGCGGACATGGTGGCTATCTCCGATGCGATCAAGCAAGCGCGAGGCGAAGCATGACTGCTGATCTAACCCTGGTAGGTTGGCTCATAGCCGAAGGCGGTCGCATTGGATTCGCGGAGGCACTCTCGCCCGAGATCGAAGAGATTGCCCGGGTTCAGCCGCGCGTCTATTTCCCGATAAGGGCGCACGCCGGTGCTGCCAAGTTTGTTCTTACAGCGATCCGAAGGCTATTGGAGTTAGCCCCTGCCGCGCCAGCATTGGGCGAGGACGCGTACGTTGCGCAGCGCATGACTGAGACGTTGGCAGAGGTCTACGCCACTATCATCGGCGACGACGAGCGGCAAGAGGATGAATCTCTCAATGCAATCGAACGGGTCAAGAAGGCCGCACAGGTGCTTCGCCTCGAAGTCGATTTGTACCGTGCGCAGCGTGACGAAACTGCCGCGCCAGCGCAACCAGTGGAGCAGACGCGGGCGCTGACGGATGAGCAGATTGATAGAGCAATTGTCGCCTGGTTTGATGATCGAGGATTCGAACACGACTTCAGCCGTCGCATGCGCAACGCTTTTCGCGCCGCGCAGCCAGCAAGCGGTGGTGAGTGATGAGCAACTATACGTCAGCGCAATTGCACGACGCGACGCACCGGCTTGATGACAGGACGACGGCCATAGCGAAGCTTCTTAACGACATGCTTCCCGACGCCTTCAAACTCGGCATTGAGAAAGAGTTTGACGCGGTCACCCATGCATTGACGGCTTTCCACGCGCGTCTCACCGAGAGGCATGCCGAGACACTCCGGGAGATGCAAAATTGAGCGAGAACAGCAAAATCGAGTGGACCGATCACACGTTTAACCCGTGGGAAGGATGCCAGAAGGTTAGCCCCGGCTGCGACCACTGCTATGCCGAAGCTCGCAATGCGCGGTTTGCCAGCGGTACAGCAATCAACTGGGGGCCCGGTGCAACGCGCCGCCGCACGTCGGCGGCCAACTGGCGCAAGCCGCTTCAGTGGAACGCGAACCATGTATCGTTCTTCGCCGAGCACGGCCGCCGGCAGCGCGTCTTCTGCGCTTCGCTTGCCGATGTGTTCGACACCGACGTCGACGTCACTTGGCGCCGCGACTTGTGCGACCTGATCGAACTCACTCCGAATCTCAACTGGCTGTTGCTGACGAAGCGCATCGGCAACGCCTTCCGCGAGATTGCGCGTGTGCGATCGCACGACTGGATTGCCGGTCGCGATAATGTATGGCTCGGCATTACGGTGGTCAATCAAGAAGAGGCAGAGCGGGATATCCCCAAATTACTGAAGACGCCAGCGCAAGTTCGCTTCCTAAGCGTCGAACCCATGCTCGGCCCGATTGACATCGCTCGGTGGCTAGATCCAACGGGCGTCCAGTGCATGGACGTTTGCCCAGACTCGTCCTATGTCGACGTCGACAGCATCGAGCGAGCCGACTGCGCGGATGAGGATATTCCCCTCTGCCCACATTGCGGCGAGGTCGCGAGCTGGACCGGCTATGACGACGGAATCGACTGGGTTATTGCCGGTGGCGAAAGCGGCCCGGCAGCCCGTCCGATGCATCCGCAATGGGCGCGGTCGCTGCGCGATCAGTGCGCTGCAGCGCGAGTGCCGTTCCTGTTCAAACAGAATGGCGAGTGGGTATCGGTCAGTGAGGTGGCCGGCGCCGGCGCTCATCACCAATTTGAAGATGGCAGCACCGTTCGCCGGGTCGGCAAACGCGCCGCCGGCCGCACCCTCGACGGCGAGACCCATGACGGCTTTCCATCCGTGTGGAGCACTCGATGACACGCGCGGTCGCAACGCTAGCTGTTTCCGAACGCACGTTCCGGGAAATCGCAGACAAGCTGCGCGCAGCCGGCTACCAGCACCTCTTCATGTCCGACGGTTCGATCGACATGTACGGAATCGCACTCGCCGCCGCGCCGCGGCCGGTCGGCCCGGTCTGCACCTGTCTGACGAACCAACTCGGCCCACACTATTGCGAGGTACACGCGGCATGAAAGCCCTTTCCATCCGCCAACCGTGGGCGTGGCTCATCGTCAACGACCACAAGGATGTCGAGAACCGGACCTGGTCGACGAATTATCGCGGCCGTGTACTGATCCATGCTGGCAAAGGTATGACGCGCGACGAATACGACGATGCGCTTGCCACCGCGCTGCACGTCGGATATCGAGGGTTCTTCCCGCCTCGCGAGCAGCTCGATCGCGGCGGCATTGTTGGAGCGGCGACGATTGTCGGCTGCGCGCACCCGGACCGGCGTACGTCGCCCTGGCATATGGGCGGTCAGTACGGCTTCGAGCTCGCGTGCCCGAAACCCATTCCTTTTGTCGCATGCAAGGGCGCGCTCGGCTTTTTCAACGTGCCGACCGACGTCGCAGAGCAATTGCGCCAGATGCACGACCTCGGAGCAATCGCGTGATCGAAGCAGCACAACGCATGATCGATATCACGCGCAAATTTTGGCTTGGAGCATAGACATGTCCGACTCGATGTTTCTGACCCACGAAGATCTCATCGAACTGACCGACCGGCGTCAGCGCGCCAGTCAGGCGCATGTTCTGCGCGCGCTCGGCATCGAACACAAGATCCGTCCGGACGGACGGGTCATGGTGCTTCGCGAGCACGTCAAACAGCAATTTGGCGCGCGTGCCGACAAGCAGGCGGAGCCGGTGGACGCGTTCGATTGGAGCGCCGCGTAAATGCCGAAGAAGCGTAAGGTCGAGAATAACGGCCTCCCCAGACGTTGGCGGCATTATCACAACGCCTATTACTACCGCGTGCCGCCGGGGTTCGAATCATCATGGGACGGCAAGAAGCAATTCCGGCTTGGCTCGACGCTGCCGGAGGCGTACAAGACATGGGCCGATCGGCTGAGTACGCTCGACGATGCGAAGACCATCGGCGATCTTCTCGACCGCTATGCGCTCGAGGTCGTACCGAAGAAGGAAGTCACGACGCAGGCCCAGAACGCCAGCGCGATCAAACGTCTACGCGCCGTCATGGGCGCTCACGCGCTCCATGCCCTGAAGCCGCGACACATTTACCAATACGTCGACAAGCGCGCCGCCAAGACCTCGGCGCACCGCGAGATCGAGGTGCTTTCGCACGCCTTCACGATGGCAGTCAAATGGGGCTACCTCGACCGGCACCCATTTAAAGGCGAGGTCCGCCTCGATGGCGAGAAGCCACGCACGCGGTATGTGGAGGATTGGGAGATCGTCGAATGCCTTGCGATCGAATCGAAGCGCAAAGCCGGCAGCGTGCTGGCCATCCAGGCATATATGCGCCTGAAGCTGCTGACCGGCATGCGCCGCGGCGACCTGCTTCGACTGACGATGTCGGACCTCAAGGAGGACGGCATCCACGTGATGCCCGGAAAGACCGAAGGGTCGACCGGCAAACGGCTGATTTACGAATGGAGCGAGCAGCTGCGCGAGGCAGTGGAGATGGCCAAGTCAGTTCGGCCGGTGAAGATCGCGTCGTGGTTGTTCTGCAATCGTCGGGGGGAATGCTACTTCAACGAGAAGACCGGGCGCGCCGGCGGATGGGACACGATGTGGCGCAATTTCCTGACCCGCGTGCTCGAGGAAACGAAGATCACGGAGCACTTTACTGAGCACGATTTGCGGGCGAAATGCGCCAGCGATGCCGAGACGCTCGAGCACGCGCAGGCGCTTCTTGCGCACGCCGACGGCAAGGTAACGCAGCGGATTTACCGGAGAAAACCGGAGCGGGTTCGGCCCCTGCGTTGAAAATTCTATGGCACAGAGCCATTTTTATGGCACAGCGCGGAATTTTTGCGGGCGGCAAAGACTTACTGGAAGGGTGGCGGAGAGACGGGGATTCGAACCCCGGATAGGCTATTAACCTATACACGCTTTCCAGGCGTGCGACTTAAACCGCTCATCCATCTCTCCGGCGGGGAGCCGAATTATAGCAAACTTCGCGCCCTG